>ERZ1740067.23-NODE-23-length-130039-cov-11.501869_pt1 | contig 130039 bp, 107 predicted proteins | sample MGYA00581736_ERZ1740067 | MGnify/ENA primary metagenome ERZ1740067 (study PRJEB43018, sample SAMN04849236) | marine metagenome | isolation source: floating plastic debris | place: Pacific Ocean | collected 2008-08-27 | study: EMG produced TPA metagenomics...
GGCCGCAGCGTGACATACACCTTGGCGTTGTAAAGTCGGGCGTTAGCAGATTGCGCCACAGCAGTAAAAAGGAAAGGACAAAAGTGATCCTACCGTATTTGCTGCCCTGTATCTGCTGACCCATATTTGCTGTTTAAGAGGAGCTGTGTAAACTAAGCTGGAATAAGGCTGAGCTTTTTGCTAGCCACGCTCACTGCTCCTCTCATACCAAGGCTAATGAAAAGCCGTCGTACCCGCAGCCAAACTCAAATACTAGAACGGCTAACCCAAATCAAAGAAGCCATCTCAGCGCAAGACCTGTACGTGCAGCTACGGCAGCACAATGTCAGCATGGGCCTCGCTACGGTGTACAGAGCCCTAGAATCGCTGAAGCTAGAAGGGGCCATTCAGGTGCGCACGCTCTCTAGCGGCGAATCGCTCTACAGCCTGGCCCAAGCAGAAGACACCCACCACCTCACCTGCGTACGCTGTGGGCAGTCAACAGAAATGGAAGAATGTCCCGTGCACGGCCTAGAAAGCCACCTCACCGAGTCTCACCAATTCCAAATTTTTTATCACACCCTCGAATTCTTTGGCTTGTGTAAACCCTGTCAGCTAGCCGAAGGAGAGTCGCGCACTGATTCCCGCAGCGACTCGCGCGCAGTCACCGGCTGACCCACCGGCTTACTCACAGGATTTTCCACCGGGCTACCCAAAAAGCTCATCGCTTCTTCGCACCAAGCCACCCAAGCGAGCTGCTGCCGAATGCCAGCTCGCAGCGTTAGGTATTGAAACTGTTCTTCTCTTGAGAGCTGAGGCACCTGAGCATACTGTTTTGAAACGGTTTGATAGCTTTTGAGCTTTTCTCTATGCTGCTGGTAGTAAGCATCGAGGGTCGTCAGCAAATTTTCTGTTGGCACCATATGCCCAATGGACAGCTTCACGAGTAGATTGGATTTCAGTGGGACGATATCGTCCTCAACTTCGCTAATCCACTGCTGCAGGTGCTGTCTGCCACCTTCTGTAACCGTGTAGAGCTTCTTATTTGGCCGGTTTTCCTGCTCAATTTTCTCTGACCAAACGTAGTCTTCTTCTTCTAACTTGGCCAGTGCCTTATAAATCTGCTGGTGGCTAGCGCTCCAGTAGCACTCCACCGATTTGTTGAATCGCTTAACTAGGTCGTAGCCGCTACAGGGCTGGTTGAACAGCGCCGCCAAAATTGCCTGGGACAGTGACATAGTAGTGACACAATGAAAAATCAGGAATATTCGCCTATAGACATAGTACGCGAGCCTACAGTAAACGTGTTCTTTTTACTCAAGAACCGGCTTGTGTCTCTGGCAATACAAGCTAGTGCCAGAGACGACAAAGTGACGACGAAGCCCGCTTAATTTGGCTGGTCAGCAGCGTCGGGTGTGTGATAGAAAAAGACTGAATTTTCACAAATCGTGTTTGTCATGAGCGAATCACGTGATATTTCAGAAGATCTGCTAGAAACAGCTATCAAAGACGTTTTGAGCGATGAATTTGCTGCATGCTGGGAGCGAATTAAAGAGGACGCGGCTGTCAGCGATCCAGAAGAAGAGATGTCTGACCTAGTGGAATGGTTCAGCGAGCAGTTGAAGGCCGCCATCGACGATATTGTGGAGCAAGAGCCTGCCGAAGACGATGACTACGTCGATGAGGACGAAGAAGATGATGATGATAGCAACGATAGCGATGAGACGTTTGAAGAGTAGTTAGAGGCTCACACAACGCATACATACCGCGTGGGAATACTCTTTGCAGTAGCGCTGATTCATCACGAAAAATAAATGCGATCGCAAATTGGGTTAAGTCCACGAGGCTATAAATTTTATTGGTACTCGCTCATAGCGATGTGCGTGGTCGCCTTTTTGTATTGGGTCGCAGATGCTGGCATTGCCGCTTGGCTCAACGACATACAAGCAATTTACGTTTTCCCAGGTGTCTACTACCCAAAAGTCACTCTGCTTATTCTGATAACACTTGCAACAGTCACAGCTTATGGACTGGGGCTAGGACATGACATGAGTACAGGGATCGTAAGGCAGGCAAGACAAGGGAAATCTTTAGGCAGTATGATTGCGAGCTATCGGCAAGCTCGATCTGTCAAAACACGATTTCGATGGAAAGAACCCCTCCCCTTCAAATATCTAGACCCTAGCTATCGTCCGCTGACCTACCGGCGAATAGTCATAAGACTGCTGCTCATCTCTACTATGATTACAGGACTGATTTGGGTTTCTCATTTTGTGAGTCAGGGGCTTGTATTCACGTATCACCTACTCCTTGTGCCACTTGCATCCACTGTGATGATCGCTCTGTTTGTGATGCTACCGCTGATCCTGATCGACCGAACTCCGGCGGAACTTACAATGAATCTCCGGGGTATTGAGAGAAAGATCTACGACGGAACAAAAACTCAGGTAGAGGTATGGCTCTGGGCGGAAATCGCAGACTGCGTGCTTGCTGACACAGTGATTCACGAACAGAAACTAAGAATATTGAAAATAGTACTGACCTCAGAAGAAAGTGTGATTTTGGGTTTGAGTACAAAACTTCAGCAAGAACAACTTCAGCATTTCTTTGAGCGGATAGGAAAAACACTGACGATAAAAGCAACCGTCGAGCCTTAGAGAGTTTCTGCAAATAATCAATTTAGAGGTTGCTGAGTCTAGGGCAAACGCATACTCAATCGAGCAGGACTTGAATGAGAAAGTTGTTGTCTCATAAGGCTTTGAGCCGTTTGGCCTTTTTAGAGCCCTGGGACGATTCCTTAACTTACTGGCTAAGGAATCGTCCGCATCTCCGTCATATTCTTCGGCGCGTGACCGTTGCGAATACGAGAGCCATCTTCGTGAAAAACGACATCTAAGCTCCAATGCAGCTTGTTTTCAATGCCCCAGTGCTTCGATCCAGGCAATACTCATTGAGCTAGTTGAACAACGGCCGCAACACTCTACACTGCGTCTTCGTCTAGCACCATGGTGTACCAGTCTTTCTTCGTTTCCCCAGAAATGTCAAACATGACATTTTTGACCAGAGTGTATTCTTCAAGCGCGTAGTGAGACATGTCCTTGCCAATGCCGCTGAGCTTGAACCCACCGTGGGGCATTTCACTCGCAAAAGCAGCGTGCTCATTTACCCATACGGTGCCACATTCCATCGCGCCAGCCATCCGCATGGCACGCTGCACATTCCTCGTCCACACGCTGCCCGCCAGGCCATAGGGTGTGTCGTTTGCCAAGCGAATCGCGTCGGCTTCGTTGGTAAATCGGCAAATAGCTGTCACAGGGCCAAAGATTTCCTCCTGCATACAAGGTGCGCTTTGGCCAGGCTCGATGAGGATAGTAGGTGGGTAGTAAAAGCCCTTGCCTGCAGGAACTTCGCCCCCAGTGGCAATGGTGATGCCCTGCGCCCTAGCGGCTTGCACATAGCGATCGACACGCTGCCGCTGCTCGGCGCTGACTAAGGGCCCAATGTCTGTGGTGCGATCACTTGGTCCTCCCATGCGAAGCTTTTGAGTGAGCGCTACAAATTTTTCAACAAAGCTATCGAATACTTCGTCTTGAATGTAGAGCCGAGTCGCCGCGCAGCAATCTTGACCAGTGTTGATAAACGCGCCTGTAACTGCGCCTCTCACCGCTGCTTCGATATCGGCATCGGCAAAGACTACAAGGGGCGCTTTGCCGCCTAGCTCCAAGGTGACTCGCTTGATCAAAGGACTCGCTAGTGCCGCTACTCGCTGACCCGTACGGCTACTGCCCGTAAAGCTGATCATGCCAATATCAGGATGCGTGCAGATAGCTTCGCCCACTTCTACATCGCCTGTAACGACATTGAGTAGACCAGCCGGTAGTCCTGCGGCTTGCGCAATTTTGGCAAATTCTATAGTGGTAAGCGGTGTCCCAGGCGCGGGCTTGACCACGACCGCATTGCCTGCGGCCAAGGCGGGTGCTATTTTCCACACTGCTAGCAGCAGTGGATAGTTCCACGGAGTAATCGCGCCGATAACGCCGATAGGCTCGCGGCGGGTCATACTGGTGTAGCCTAAAATATATTCTCCAGCGGCGACTCCTTCTGTTCGTCTCACAATAGAGGCGAAGTAGCGCATGGCATCGATGGCTCCATGAATATCGCCATCGAGACTGAGCTTCATCGGTTTACCGGTGTTTTGGCTTTCTATCTCAGCAAGCCTGTGATGATTGGCTTCTAGAGCATCGGCAACCTTAAGCAAAATTGCGCCGCGCTCGCCTACAGAAAGCTTTGCCCATTCCTTTTGCGCCTTTTTGGCAACGGCCACTGCCTTTAGCACGTCTTTAGCGCTACCCTGCTCAACGCTGGCAAACGCTTCCCCAGTACAAGGGTCGATGAGTTCTGTGGTGTTTGTCTTAGAACCTGTGGTGATCAGCTCAGTGCCAATGACCATAGGATAGTGGGTGAGTCTGACGGCTGTTTGCATAGTGATGAGATAAGAAGAAGTGGAAACAAAAGTGGGTGAACGATGCTGGTGCGGGTCACGTAGGGCTTTTTCAAGCTGTTGTGAACCCTACTTAAAGAGAACTAATCTAGCGCCGACGGCAGTTGCTCTGATGCGATCGCGCTACAGCGCTTTTTGCACTGGCAATGTCGATTACCTGCTAGCAACTCAGCATCCGTCTACCCGGCTGACTGGGCAAGAAGCTGAAGAACACGATCGCCTTAGCCGTAGTGTAAACAGTACTCAGTGGATAAATTTACTCATCATAAAAACTCAAAAAGGTCAGAAAAAGGATAAAACGGGACGAGTCGAATTTGTGGCGGCCTATCAAGCAAAGCCTTTGCTTGCTATTGATATAGCCACCTCACCGGATACAACCGCTCAATCCCCTAGTGCCATTTCCCAACTTCATGAGAACTCCCGGTTTGTTCGCGAGCAGGGGCAATGGTTTTACCTAGATGGACACATGTTGCCCCCATATCAACCCAAGCGATCTTCCTCCGGCAGGAATTCGTTATCGCAGCCCTGCTGGTGCGGTAGTGGCAAGCCCTACAAATACTGTCATTTTCAATGACTCGCTTTCTAAATGCCCATACCGCTTAGCGTATTGAGCAGTCTCGATAGCGTATCGGTGACCTTAGGGTGCTCCGCTTCAAACTGTTCAATGAGCGTGGGCAGTGTTTTCAAGTTAGTTTCTTTGTGTTCTGATTTTTCGGGATATTGCAACTGCTTTTCCACCTCACTAATCAGTGAAAGCAATTTTTCTTTTACGTCGCTGTTAGGCGTCTCTAGCTGATTGATTTCGGCGTGAAGTGCTTCTATCGACTGATTAACCGCTTCTTTGCTCATGTATGTTTCCTTCACCCCTGCTCGCGTGGTGTTACTCGTACGGCCTAGCATATGCCTATTGTAAAGCTCGTCTGTCTTTCTCGTTCGCCTTCATAGCTCGTTCGCCTTTTTAAAGGGTGGGGTTCTGATGGTTGATAAAAGGGAGATGCAATACGGGAAAAAGATCAGGATTTGGACGTGCATTCATCATGCCCGCTTGGTGATTTGTTGTCCCAATTTTAGTTGTTATACAGAGTTCGGCGCCGGGGCGCGTGGCTAACTTACAGACTGAGCAGGCGAACTAATGTGTAATCCGTGATACAAAGTGCGGCTAGCCCCGTTGATATTTTTGATACATGGGATACGTGAGCTGGCCTCTTTATTAATTGAGCTGCTACAAGTTGCTAGAGCTTGGGTGCCAAGAACTTCTGGGGCCGTTGTCATCGATGCCCTTAATAAATGTCAGGGATAGCTCTATGCTGGAAATGAAATCACTTTTGGCTCAAAAGTCTATGGCAATTTCTACCCAGTACCCAGTGATGATCATTGGTGGGGCAGAAGACAAGACCAACGGCTGCGACATTCTTCGGGCTTTTTTTGAAAGCGCTGGGGGTGATCGCGCAACCATCGGCGTTATTCCGACTGCTTCTCGGGAGCCGACTATCGTTGGTGACCGCTACTATCAACTCTTCACTGCAATGGGGGCTCAGCAGGTTCAAGTCCTCGACATTCGCTATCGGGCAGAGTGCGATGAATCTCGTTGGCTCGATATCCTGGGCGACTGTAGCGGTGTCTTTATTACAGGCGGCGACCAGCTGCGACTGCGCGACCAGCTTGGCGGTACTCGCATTATCGACGTCATCAAAGAAAGAATTGACAGCAATCAAACTGTGCTGGCAGGGACCAGCGCCGGGGCTGCCATTATGGGCGAAGACATGATTGCGGGTGGAAGCAGCGGTGAGTCTCCTAATCAAGGACTGGTAGACCTCACGAACGGGTTAGGTTTTATCCCAGAGCTGCTAGTCGATCAGCACTTTCACAATCGCAATCGGATGGCGCGTTTGCTCAGTGCGATCGCGGCTCACCCCAATCGTCTTGGCGTCGGTATTGACGAAGATACCTGTATTGCAATTACTAGAGACGACACCTTTCAAGTCCTCGGTAAAGGCACCATCACCGTAATCGATCCTGGCGATCTCACCCATACGAACTACGACGCGACCCCAAATACACTCCCCTTGAGTCTTCACAACCTTAAGGTACATGTTCTGCGAAAAGGTGACTGCTACGATTACAAAAAGAGAGCAGTGTTGCAGCTTCAGTCATGATGCTCATGCAAAATCAGCGCCCTTCAAAGGCAACTTAAGACCGTAAGCAAGCCGTCATTTGCTGATATACATTCAGCTTTTGTCCGTATTGTTTGTCACAGTCCCTAATCGTTTTTCCAAACTTGATAGTTTTCAGTTTTGTTTTCGGTCGCTTTTTCTCGTTTCTATTTTTCGTCACCTACTACTAATAGAGTCAAGCTTCTACCTACGCTTATTTGCTGCCCTTAAACTATGAAAATCCTAAAGACTCAGACTCTTCGTGGTCCTAACTACTGGAGTATTCGCTACGGCAAGCTGATTGTAGTGCGATTGGATCTGCAAGAACTCGCCGAGAAGCCTTCTAACAAAATCGATGGCTTTTACGATGGGTTGGTAACAGCCTTACCTAGCCTAATAGATCACTTTTGCTCTCCGGGTGTAAGAGGCGGTTTTTTGCGTCGACTGCAAGAAGGCACCATGATGGGGCACATTGCAGAGCACGTAGCTTTGGAATTGCAGACGTTGGCCGGCATGCCTGTAGGGTTTGGCCGCACTCGGGAAACCGCCACGCCCGGTATTTATCAGATGGTGTTTCAGTACGAAAACGAAGAGGCGGGTCGCTACGCCGCGCGAGCCGCTGTTCGCATGTGTGAAAGCATTGTAGAAACCGGGAGCTATCCCAGCGATGAGGTAGCGCAGGATCTAGAAGATTTGCGTGAGCTAAGAGCCGCTGCGTCGCTAGGGCCCAGCACAGAAGCCATCGTACGTGAAGCCGAAGCCCGGCGAATTCCTTGGCTAATGCTGCCCGTGCGCAATCTCATTCAGTTTGGCTATGGCATGCACCAAAAGCGCATTCAGGCCTCGCTAACCTCACACAGCAATATTTTGAGTGTAGAGCTGGCTTGCGACAAAGAAGGCACCAAGCAAATGCTGGCGAATGCCGGTATTCCTGTTCCCAAAGGCAGTGTCGTGTATTCACTGCGAGAGCTAGAAGATACGCTCGACTATTTAGGCGGCTATCCGATTGTGGTCAAGCCTTTGGATGGTAACCACGGACGGGGTATCACGCTCGAAATTCGTTCTTGGGAAGAGGCTGAAGCCGCTTACGACCGGGCACGTGCGGTATCTGATGGTGTGATCGTAGAGCACTACTACCAGGGCCGAGACCATCGCATTCTAGTGGTAGACCATAAGGTCGTCGCAGTGGCCGAGCGCATTCCGGCACATGTGGTTGGCAATGGTAAGGATACGATTCAATCGCTAATAGATATAGAGAATCTCAACCCCAAGCGTGGAGACGGTCACGACAATATATTGACCAAGATCCAGCTAGATAGAACAACAGACAAACTGCTAGAAAGTCAAGGCCTGACGCTAGATACGGTGCTTGATGTCGACGAAGTGTGTTACCTGCGGGAAACGGCCAACCTCAGTACGGGCGGGACAGCGGTTGATCGTACAGACCAAATTCACCCTCAAACGATTTGGATCGCTGAAAGGGCGTCTCGCATCATGGGGCTAGATGTTGCCGGCATTGACGTAGTCACGACGGATATTTCTAAGACTCTGTCAGCCGCAGACGGTGTCATCGTTGAGGTAAATGCGGCTCCGGGATTGCGGATGCACGTTGCCCCTAGCGAAGGGGTCGCTCGCAATGTCGGTGCGCCGATTTTAGAAATGCTGTTGCCTTCTGGGCAGCCCACGCGAATTCCTATCGTGGCGATTACCGGAACCAATGGTAAAACGACGACAACTCGACTCACGGCGCATATCTTCCGTCAGGTGTACAACACGGTGGGCTACACCACCACAGACGGTATTTACATTGGTAACAACCTAGTTGAAAAAGGGGATACCACTGGTCCACAGAGCGCGCGGATGATTTTAGAAGATCCGACCGTAGACATGGCGGTGCTAGAAACGGCTCGGGGTGGACTCCTGCGCTCGGGGCTGGCCTTTGACTGCTGCGATGTAGGCATTGTGCTGAATGTAGCAGCAGATCACTTAGGGATTGGTGATATTGACACGATTGATCAGCTGGCAAAGCTAAAGGCGGTGGTCGCTGAAGCTGTGCATGATGATGGCTATGTAGTGCTGAATGCTGACGATGAGCGGGTGGCGGCTATGGCGTCGCGGGTGCGAGCCAAGGTGGCGTATTTCTCGATGGATCCTAAGAATCCGTTGGTGCGATCGCACCTCAAAAAAGGTGGGATCGCAGCGGTCTACGAAGAGGGCTACATCTCAATCTTGCAGCAGGACTGGCTACACAGAATCGAAAAAGCTGAGCAGGTGCCGCTCACCATGGGTGGCCGGGCTCCCTTTATGATTGCCAATGCGCTGGCCGCGAGCCTAGCGGGTTTTGTTCAAGGTGTGAAAATTGAGCAAATTCGCTTAGCCCTGCAAACATTCCAGCCTTCTGCGAGCCAAATTCCGGGGCGTATGAACCTCTTCAACATGGGCTCTTTCCATGCGCTAGTAGACTATGCTCACAATCCTGCGGGCTATGCAGCTGTTGGTAGCTTTGTGAAAAACTGGCCAGGTCCTTCGATTGGCGTGATTGGCGCGCCAGGCGATCGCCGAGACGAAGACTTGCGCAATCTTGGCAAGCTATCGGCCAGCATTTTTGACCAGGTAGTTATCAAAGAAGACAAGGATACGCGGGGTAGGGAACTGGGGACGGTGTCTGACCTGATTGCCCAGGGAATTGCTGACGTAGAAGCTGCTTCCGGTGAGCTTTTTTCGCATACTGTTCAGCTAGATGAGTCAGAAGCCATAAACTGGGCGCTAGACAATGCTCCTGACAATGGTTTGGTGGTGATTTTGCCAGAGAAGGTGAGCGATGCGATCGCACTCATTTCAGCTAAAGGCCCCGTTTCAGAAGGATTCTCTATGCCTGCTGAAACAGAAGATGAAATTGTGATTGAGCCAGTGGTGAAATCGACCGCACGTGTACCGAATAAGGCAATGGCGTTTCAGGTCTCTAGCCATACCAGCACCTCAGAAGTTGACCTTGCCGATGTGAGAACAGCTTCTGATTTGAAATCTTTGAACGGATCGTCACCAGCGTCTTCTGTCTCGTAGTTTTGGGCTATTCTTCAAATCAAACTCTATTCGCTTTAATCTGTCTGTTTGCGAATTAAGCTTGATTTGAGTTCTGCTTTAATTTATTTGTGTTGTTCTTTGCAAGCGCAAGCGCGGTAGGAGATTTTTGATGGTTGCAAATGCGGTACGCCCTACGGCGGTTGAGGCTACAGGTTCTAATTACGAAGCAAAAACGCAGGCCATTGCCCGGCAGCTATTGGTTGATAGCCAGGGTAAGGGATCTCTTTTCTCCTCTGTTGTCTCTAAAGTTCGCGATCAGCTCCGCTGGGACGACAAGCTGCTGGCTTGGACGATGGACAACCCTGGTCTGCGCGTGCAGATGTTTCGGTTGATCGATTGTTTACCAGCTCTCACCACCAAAACAGAGATTGCCAGCCACTTTCAAGAATACTTGGGTGATGCCAGCGTAGAGCTACCTCAGGCACTCAAGGGCCTGTTGAACTTTGCCGACCCTAGCTCTATGCCTGCTCAGGTTGCAGCAACCACACTGTCTGGTGCGGTAGAAACCCTAGCGCGCAAATACATTGCGGGTGAAAACATTAAGCAGGCGCTCAAAAGCATTGAACAGCTACGCAAGCAGTCGATGGCCTTCACCATGGATTTGCTGGGCGAAGCGGTGGTGACCGAAAAGGAAGCAGAGGCCTACCTCAATCAGTACCTGGACCTGATGGCTCAGCTCACAGAAGCCTCCAAACGCTGGTCTAAAGTCGCTAGTGTAGACACTGCTGATGGCAAGCCACTGGCGAAGATTCAGGTTTCGGTGAAGCTAACGGCGTTTTACTCGCAGTTCGATGCGCTAGATGTAGAAGGCTCTGAAGCGAAAGTCGGTGCGCACATTCGCACACTGCTACGCCGAGCCGAAGAACTTGGTGTGGCCGTTCACTTTGATATGGAGCAGTATCGCTACAAAGATGCGACGCTTGCCGCATTGAAGAAGCTGCTCATGGAAGAAGAGTTTCGCTCGCGCTCAGATATTGGCATAACCTTGCAAGCCTATTTGCGTGATAGCTATCAGGATTTGCAGGGCGTCATTGAATGGGCGACTGGACGCGGTACGCCTGTGACAGTGCGGCTGGTGAAAGGAGCATACTGGGACCAAGAGACAATTACGTCCAGGCAGAACTATTGGCCGACGCCGGTTTACAACCATAAGTCTTCAACCGATGCCAACTTTGAGCGCATGACGCAACTGCTGCTGGAGAATCATGAGCATGTGTATGCGGCGATCGGGAGCCATAATGTGCGATCGCAAGCCCTCGCCCTCGCCATTACCCAATCGCTCAACATTCCAAAGCGCAACGTGGAGTTTCAGGTGCTCTACGGTATGGCCGACAGCCTCGCGACTGCGTTAGTCAAGCAGGGCTATCGTGTTCGAGTGTACTGCCCTTACGGCGACTTGATTCCGGGCATGGCATACCTGATTCGTCGCCTGTTGGAGAACACAGCCAACAGCTCATTTTTGCGTCAGAGCCTAGAAGAACGCCCAGCCGATGAACTGTTGGCAATTCCTGAATGGGGCGAAGGAGATGCCAGTGCCGATGACGTTCTCCCGATGCCGATAGCGCTACCAAACGCGCCAGTAACACGCATCGATATTTCTCCCGATACAGACTACGCCCTCATTCAAGCTCGTAAAGCTGCAAAAGAGGCTATCGACCAGGTGAAACAGCAGCTGGGTAAAAACTATCAGCCTTTGATCGACGGTGAGTATGTTTCTACGGAAGCAACGGTTCAGTCTTTGAACCCGTCTAAGCCAGTGCAGCTAGTGGGGACGGTGGGGCAGATTAGTGTAGATCAGGCAGATGATGCGATCGCAGCTGCCAAAGTCGCCTTTTCCGCTTGGAAACGCACCCCCGCAAAAGAGCGAGCCAACATCATTCGCAAAGCAGGCGATTTGTTAGATTCTCGTCGCCATGAGCTAAACGCCTGGATGATGCTGGAAGGTGGCAAACCGTTACACCAAGCCGATGCGGAAGTGTCCGAAGCAGTAGACTTTTGCCGGTACTACGCTGATGAAATGGAGCGGCTAGATACCGAAATTGTCTACGACGTTGCAGGTGAAACCGATCGCTACCGCTATCAGCCAAAAGGCATTGTTCTTGTCATCTCTCCGTGGAACTTCCCGCTTGCTATCTCGACGGGGATGACTGTCGCCGCGCTAGTCACCGGTAACTGCACACTGCTCAAACCTGCCGCTGTAACGTCAGTAATTGCTGCAAAGCTCACCGAAATCTTAGTAGAAGCAGGCATTCCCAAAGGCGTCTTTCAATACGTGCCTGGCAGGGGTTCCACCGTCGGTGCTCATATGGTGAAGCACAAGGACGTGAACATGATTGTGTTTACCGGCTCGCAGGAAGTCGGCTGTCAGATTTATGCAGATGCGGCTGTTTTGCAGCCAGGGCAAAAGCATCTGAAGCGAGTTGTTGCTGAAATGGGCGGTAAAAACGGTCTCATCGTCGATGAAAGTGCAGATTTAGATCAAGCGGTGCAGGGCGTTGTTTATTCCGCCTTTGGCTACAGTGGCCAAAAGTGTTCTGCGTGCTCTCGCGTAATTGTAATGGCTTCCATCTACGAGACTTTTGTCGCCAGATTGATAGAAGCAACAAAGTCGCTGAACGTAGGCGACGCGATGGACCCTAGCACCAAAGTGGGCCCTGTGATTGATGCGGCTGCGCAAAAGAACATTCGAAAATACATCGCCAAAGGCAAAGAAGAAGCCACCCTCACACTAGAGTTACCCTCTCCTGAGCAAGGTTACTTTGTTGGCCCTGTCATCTTCACCGATGTCGATCCACAATCAACCATTGCCCAAGAAGAGATTTTTGGCCCAGTGCTTTCAGTCATAAAAGCCGAAAATTTCGATGAAGCATTGGATATTGCCAACGGCACCAACTTTGCGCTCACGGGCGGCCTGTACTCACGCACACCTTCTCACATTGACCGGGCCTACGACGACTTTGAAGTTGGCAACCTCTACATCAACCGCACCATCACCGGAGCCATCGTCGCTCGTCAGCCCTTTGGCGGTTTCAAGCTCTCAGGCGTCGGATCCAAAGCAGGCGGCCCCGACTACCTCCTCCAGTTCCTCGACCCCCGCACCATCACCGAAAACGTTCAACGGCAGGGCTTCGCCCCAATTGAAGGTGTGGATTCGTAGAGATGGGCAAAGATGCTTTATGGTGGTGTATATCGAATCCTTGTCTCAACCGACTGAATGCCAGCATTAGAAAGTTTATTCATCGAAAAGTTCAGAGGGCTGCAAGATTTGCAGCTCAATGAGCTTGGTCGGATAAACTTGATGGTTGGGACGAATAACTCCGGAAAAACAAGCGTTTTAGAGGCTCTATCCATCTATAGCGATCCGTTGAATCTTCGAGAGTGGTGGGAAACCTCGAACTCCAGGATTCAAGAACCTCGTGCCACTCGCTCCTCTGTTAGTGATGCCATCAAATGGCTATTTCCTCACAACCATTTGGATGAAATGCATGATGATTCCAATTTAGATGTGGGATGTATTTCGCTTTCTAGTCAAGGTACGTTTCCTTTAGTAGGCCTTGCTGCCAGCTACGAGCAGATTGAAGAACTGCGGTTTTCTCAAAACGATACGAAGGCTGAAGAGCGTGCCGCATTGACGAGTGGCATTGAGCTTTCTGTGAAAATCATATCTCAGTTAAGCAATGAGAAAGACCATACAAAATTCATTGCGAATCCTCCAGACCTCGAAGATACAGTATCCAAAGACCGACTCAAGATCCAAATATGGGATGGCGAGAGAGTTCGCTTTCCACGTAGTTCCGCGCATAATTTTCTCGTTGAAACAGTGACACCTGTATCTCACCGGCTAGAAGATTCTCAATTTCGTCTATTATCTGAAGCACGATATCAAAACTTCAAATCTGAAGTTATTGATCTGCTAAATAGTGTGGACTCTGGTATTGAAGACATTGAAATACTTGCAGACTTGAGTTCTGCATCTGCGCTTACACACTTTAGTATTTACATTCAACATGCAACGTTGGGACTGGCTCCATTGGATACCTTTGGTGATGGCATACGTCGCTTGCTACATATTGCACTAAAGGTAGTGCGAGTTAAGGGCGGAGTATTACTTATAGATGAGATAGAGTCGACAATTCATACGGAAGCGCTCCAATCTTCTTATTACTGGCTAGCTAAGTGGTGTGAAGAAATGGATGTACAGTTGTTTGCCACTACCCATAGTCTAGAGGCTGTTGACGCACTGCTTGACGTGACAAATTCACAAGATGACTTAGTTTTGTTTCGGCTAGAGCCTTCAATCGGTAAGACCAAAGTTACAAGACACGATTGGTCCCGCTTAAAAATATTACGTGAGGAACTGGGCCAGGAGGTGCGATGGTGAGCCGCCGCCTAGCCTTGATTGGAGTGGAAGGAAATCACGATCAAGCCTTCTTGGCTAAAATACTACGCAAGTCTCTCGGCTTCACGGCTTTTAAGGATGGGGAAGATGACCTGGATGATCTTTGGCGGAAATTTATTCCCGTCTATCCTCCGAAGAGTGGCAAGTTCCATGTAAGACTGAATTTCCCTTCTATTTTGCACACAGACAAGGTCTCTGTCGCCATATATGTTGGTGGCGGTAGTAGTCTTACTCAAAGCCTGTCAGTAATCCTTTCAAATCTAGATTGTTCACAACTTTCTTCTTTTGGAATAGTGGCTGACTCTGATAAAAAATTGCCCGAACAGGTTGCCGTTACCTATAGCACTGCGTTTAAGGAGTTCTTTCCTGAGTTCTTTAGTACTCCGGGCGAAGTTGCAGGTGAAAGCTTCCGTTCTGGGATTTATGTTTTACCTGACAATACTTCAGAAGGTGTGCTGGAGACGCTGCTGTGTAAGTGCGGTGAAGTCGCCTATCCTGACTATATGAAGCGAGCCAGCTCGTATATCAACAGCTTCTCAGCTGAAGAAATCAAAAAGCTGAAGTGGAAACCATATGACAGAGAGAAAGCAACTATCGCAACTGTCGCTAGCGTTCTTAAGCCCGGTAAAACCAATACTGTAAGCATCTCTGATAACAAATGGATTTGTCAGCAGACGACAGACAGTGTGCCTGAGCTGTTCGCCCTGACCGATTTCCTCAAGAAATTGCTGCTGTAGCTCAGTGCCGCCTGACGGCTAAAGGTTGAAGTCTGGGTGTTCGAACTGATAGCCAGTGCTTTTTATTTTTGCGTTGGAGACTCGAACATTCTTTCGAGTACTCGGTTGCTCTTTGTCCCAGGTGACGGGTGCTAGGTTGTGCTTGTCGCATACCCGTTCTATTAAGGATTTTACGGTGGGAACTTCTTCTTGGACGAGGTTGTAGATGCCTGCGAGCTGCTTTTCTTTGACCCAATCAATACCGCTGACGATGTCGGTGAGGTTCACCCAGTTTGTGGCTTCTTCTCCTGTTCCTGGTCGGGTGCTGCCTGCGGCGCGGCTGTAGATTTTTTGTAGCGTTCTGCCGGGTCCATAGATGCCGCCGAGTCGGAGGACGCAAACTTTGCGCTGTGGAGAGGTGGCCAAGAGTAGCGTTTCTTCTGTTTGCTCGATGATTTTGCCGTTGTCGGTGATGGGCATGGGGCGCATGAGTTCGGTGACCCATGCGCCATTGTGCTGGCCGTAGACTGAACAGCTGCTAGTGTAGATTAGCTGTTCGACGGGCGTATGTGGCAGGATGCTGGCTATGGTTTTAGCGGTGTTTAGGTAGGTGTCGGCGTAGCTAGCACCGCGTTTGGAAGCGACGCAGAGTAGTACGACTTGGCGGTCTGAGAGGGCTGCTTTGAGGCGATCGCGCTGCCCTCCACTCAAGACTTCTACCCGCGAGGCCATCGCACTCAATTCCGCCACCCGTTCCTCACGCGTTGTGGTCACCAATATGTCTAATCCCTGCTGTTTCCAGTGCTTGGCCACAGCCGTGCCCACGTATCCACAGCCAATAATGGCAACCTTCATACAGTCCCTCTTTCATCCCACACTCTCAGTATGCAACGAAAGAGCAACCCGAGTGACTATCTACAGAGCATCCTCTAGTTGAAAATAGTCTAAAAGCTCAGCGAGCGAAGTATCTTCGGCAGTAGGTGTGATGGTTTCTATTGTGTGAATAGTGTCAGGCGTAAGATGTTTGAAAACGTCGCGCTTGAGGAGCGTGATGGCACTTTTTGGCAAACCTTGCAACTCAGCATCTAGCCTAGCCAATCGGCCCTTGGCAAACGATACCTCAAAGCGTGCGCGCTTCAGCAAACGCTGTCTCAAGTTCTCTTTGAACGTATCGTCAAACTTGTCCTTGTTGTTTAGAAACGCCAGAATGTCCAGGTTTTCTTCCATGAGTAGTAGACCACCCTCTTTGGTATAGGCAGTGAGTCCATCTATGCCGAGGGTGCCGATATCTGCAAGGGCCAAACAATGGGCTACGAGCGAGAGCGATTTTTGCTCGCGATGCTGTGAATAGAGCAGTGGCTGATAAATAGAGCCCTCGACCGGATCATACTGACAAACAGTCGCTTCAATCGCTTCGCGGATGATTGCAACATCAGCTGAAGAAAAAAGTGCATTTGGCGATAAACCTTGCGAAGGTGATGATCCAGATGCCTCCACAGATGCCTGATTGAGTTGTTCTATAAAGTCTGTGAGCTTGTCAATGGTTGCCTTTTCGCTATGGCCGCTCTGCCGCTGCCTTGGCGTGTGTGGCGATAGCTGCGGGGAGAAAATTTGTAACATGTCGTGAGCGATCGCACTCAGCTGCAACAACTCTCTCTGCCGGTCCCAGGCTATCGCTGCACTTTGTTTGGGCGGTTGGTCAACCTCGTGGCAACAGCTAACAACAGTATCAAAAATAAGCCGGGCCCTTCTTGCCACATCGTTGACATGGTTCCAGTCATGATAGTAAAGCTGCTGCTGCTCAATTTCTTGGCTAAAGGTCTCTACGACAAACGCCTCTACTTTTTCAAGTGCCATTGAAAAAGTAGAGGCGTTGGCAGTTTTTGGGCCGGTTTTGTTAGCAATCTTATGGGCTGCTAGGAAGTCTGATCCAGGAGGTGGGTCGGGTTCGTTTTGCAAATAGCCATCCATCGAAGATAAAACCGAACTTTCGAAGCCGGTGGGTGAAGTGTGACAGTTGAATCGGCGGAGTGCCCGTGTAAATACTGACGAGCAGAATGCATACCCTATATATAGGAATTGTAAAACATTACAAAGTTCCGGTGCAGCTTCTACCTCAATCGCAATCACGAATCGAAATTACACATCTATTTTCGCTTTTCTCGGCTACTGCGTAGTGGCTAAGCCCTCCATAGTTTGTAGGGCTTAGCGAGCAAAGTGACTTGTCGGCGTAGCTACTTATTCTGCTAGCTGACTATAAAATCAGGAGCATACAGTGCAAAGGACCATTTCAGGGAGTTTTCGGCTCCGGCTAATGGCGCTGGTACTGTTCGGAATTTTACCGCCGCTGTGGGGGGCTATTGGGTATGCCAGCTACCGCGCGGCCAACTTGTTTCGAGCTGAAGCGCAAGAAAATATGGCGATTAAGGCCGAGGTGCTCGGCGCACAGGTGAATCAGTGGCATGAGACCAATGTGCTGATGCTCGATGAGCTGAGCGCTGAGGCAGACTTTGCCACGATGGAGCGATCGCAGCAGCTACCAGATATGCTGTCGGTGTTACAATCCGCGCAAAATGGAACTGTGCAAACTGGGGTCGAAACTGTTGTCACGGTAGACTTGCAGGGTGACGTCGTCGCCGACGTCAGTGCCAGACCTCGCACCCATAAAAACTATCGGCATCAGGCGTGGTTTCAATCGGCGATCGCCGGTGATGACCGTAGCCGCGTGGTTCTTTCTGCGGAGCAAAACGATACGAAGGTAGTGTTTTCAAAGCCGATTGTGGCTCAGCCGACGCTGCATTTGGGCGATCGCACTTCCGAAGTCGCCCGTTTGCAAAAGCGTCTACAGGCGCTGGGTTACTATTCAGGCCCTATCGACAGTATTTATGCGGAAAACACTGCCAGTGCAATTCGCCAGTTTCAGCAGGACTATTTTCTAGAAGATGCCGATTCGAACAGTCCCGGGACTCAGGTTGACGCGCTCACTTGGCAATCGATTGAGTTTGCTGAGCAGGCAATAGCCGACGCCGACGCTAGTACTTTGGTTGCACCGCCTTCTATGGCCATAAAGCCAACACCAGAGGATGAGTCGATAGAAGGCGTCGTCATGATGGAGGCTCAGCTAGATGAAATCAAAAATGCGGTGGAGACAGCTCAAGTGAGTGAGCGTGGCTACGCCCTCGTCTTAGATGAGCACGGACGAGTACTGGCACAGTCTAGGCGTGAGCTGCCCTCACCTGCTGGTCCTGTCCTTTCGGCAGTATCCAATCCGTCGGCCCAGCATCAATCAGTTTATCGGCGCGCTGTTCGCCAGCGCCCCATTTATCAACGCTCCATCCACAAAAGCCCCCCTCGGCAGCAGTCTGCCCGTCAGATGTCAGTTTCTGCTGGGCAAGCGAGTCTGTTGCCAACGGTTGGGGCTATCCCTATGGTGCTACAAGGCAAAACAGGGTCGCTCGACTTTGCCGATGAGCAGGGTAAGCCTTGGATTGCGCATGGTGAAGCGCTGGCAAATGGCTGGAGCGTTGTGCTGTTGCAACCGCGTGCCGATTTCTCTCAGGAGGCCACACTATTTCGCCACCTCTCCTTGTTGACAGGTGCGATCGCACTTTTGGTCACCAGCGTTGCCATCAGCGTGCTCTCTGCTAAGCTCACGCGTCCCATTCTCCGTCTCTCCAGCGCGGCAAACGCTATCTCTCTCGGTCACCTCGACCACAAAATTACTGTAGAGAGTCAGGATGAAATTGGTACGCTGGCCACTGCATTCAACAGTGTCGCCGGTCAGCTACAGTTTTCCTTTCGTCAGCTAGCCGACCAAAATGAATCCCTCAAACGGTTGGATCAGCTGAAAGACCAGTTCTTGGCCAACACTTCCCACGAGCTAAAAACACCGTTGAACGGCATGATCGGCATTGCGGAATCTTTGCTAGATGGCGCTGCTGGCGCGCTCACCGATGTCCAAAAGCAAAACGTGGCGATGATTGCCGCGAGCTCCCACCGATTGACGCGTCTCGTAAACGATCTGCTCGATTTCTCTCAGCTTCAGCAGCAGCAGCTGTCCTTACACTGCAAGTCACTGGGTGTATTTGCCAGTATCAATGTTGTGCTAACACTCAGTCGTACTTTACTCAAAGGCAAATCTGTTGCGCTAAATAACAGCACGACTGCTGATTTACCTCTGGTCTATGCTGATGAGAATCGTATTCAACAAATATTGTTGAATCTGGTGAGCAATGCCATTAAATTTACCGAGAAAGGAGAAGTGACCGTCTCGGCTGAGCTGCTAGACACTGACGGTGTTCAATTTGTTGCAGTGTCTGTTACCGATACAGGCATTGGGATTGCGCAGGAGCGTATCGAGCATATTTTTCAACCCTTTCAGCAGGTCGAGAACTCATCTCAGAGCTATGGTGGCACTGGTTTAGGACTCTCAATTACGCAGCATTTGGTCAGCCTTCACGACGGTAAGATTTGGGCCCGCTCGGCGTTAGGTGAAGGCTCTACGTTTACGTTTACCCTGCCGGTTGCTTCAGACTGTGCTACTTCTCTTATAGAGGCGAATGTAAAGGCGAATGTTGTTAATGACGATGGTGAGACTGAGACCAGTGGCGTAAACAAAAGGAGAGAGCTGACTCAGCTGCGATCGCTTCGCCAGCGCGCCAAGCTTTCCACTACGCTAGCCAAAGTCTTCAAGCCCAAGGAAAAGCTGCCCCCTACCCTAAACCCACACAAATTCAACATCCTGGTTGTCGATGATGAACCTATCAATGTCCAGGTTCTCAACAACCATCTTTCTTCAGAAAATTACACTGTCACCCACGCTTTGAGTGGCGCAGACGCATTGGCTTTGCTGACGCCAGTGCAGCCAAAGACGCCTAGCTCCAAGCCACAGACCTTTGACCTGGTGATATTGGATGTCATGATGCCGCGAATGTCGGGCTATGAGGTGTGTCAAAAACTGCGAGAAATTCACCCGGCTCATGAGCTGCCTGTGGTCATGCTCACTGCCAAAACTCAAGTGTCAGACCTGATCACAGGGTTTCACTTTGGTGCAAACGACTACATGACTAAGCCCTTTTCTAAAGATGAGCTGCTAACCCGAATTCAGGCACATCTGCGGCTATCGAAAACGAGCCACTCCTATGGCCGCTTCGTGCCCAATGAGTACCTGCGATTCTTGAAAAAAGAAAGTATTGTCGATGTTCGACTTGGCGATCATGTCAGCAAAGAAATGGCCGTTATGTTCTCCGATATTCGCGCCTTCACGACCCTATCCGAGAAGATGACGCCGCAAGAAAATTTTGACTTTGTCAATGCCTACTTGCGCCAGGTTAGCCCAGCGATTCGCGACCACGATGGCTTTATTGTGAAGTATTTGGGAGATGGCATGATGGCCGTATTCCCAGAGAGCGTAGACGACGCGGTGGCTGCGGGCATTGCCAAGCTGCGCAATGTAGCCACACTCAATGAGGACGATAGAATCTCGGTCAATCTGTCACAGCCGATTGCTGTGGGCATTGGCATTCACTTTGGTCACATGATGGTGGGAATGGTCGGCGAATCGGCCCGTATGCAGGGTGATGCATTTTCTGACAATGTGAACCTCACGGCTCGCTTAGAAAGCCTGACCAAGCTATATGGCGTTTCTATGGTGATGAGCGATCAGGCATTGGCTCATCTGAGCGCTCCTGAACGCTACCAAATTCAATTCTTGGATCGCGTTGTGGTTAAAGGCCGAGGCGCGCCAATTGATATCTATCACGTGCTAGATGGAGAACCCGCCCACGTGCAGGTTCAGCTGGAACAGGTTAGAGAGATTTTTGAGCAGGGGATTGCTGACTATCGTTTGGGCGATTTCAATCAAGCTAAAAGTTGTTTTGAGAGAATTTTAGAAAAAGTGCCAAACAACAAGACCGCAAAAATTTACAATGACAGACTTTCTTTGTTGTTAAAGTCTCCGCCGGAACACTGGAACGGTGTCTGGACCCTCACTCAAAAATGAGTAAACTCACACAGAAACTGGCCTCACGTAGTATGGGCATTCTGAGTTACACCGATCACACCCCTTTGGTGAAAATCGGCCAACAACTACACACCTTTCCCGTCAGCGCGCTGCATACGTTATGAAAATCATCACGACTGCCGATACATTTTTCAAGGCAATGCCTGTTCAGGCCTCTCAGCTAAAAGAGAAAAACCTCCCCGATCAGCTGGTAAAAGTGGAGTCTGGCACGACTTTAGATATTGTTGATTACTTTCCCCACGAAGGTCGTCCAGATAGCAGCGCTGATGACCATGTCTTTGTTCAGCTATCACAGCCAATAAAAGGCTATCAAGCAATTCGCTGGTTTGTGTATGGATTGCACGCACAGCTAGAAGGCACAGAACCTGGAAACAATCCTAAAGACAAAGCGGCAGAAATCCCTGCCGATAAGCGCTTAGCCGAAGCTGAAAAACCAGCCGCTAAGCCTATTGACTACGGCCCAAAAATCTCTATCCCAGGTATCAGCCGTCCGGTAGGAATTTATGAGCCGGTGTATTTTGAGCCGAGTGTGTGTAACTTTACCTGGGCCGAGCTTACCAAAGGCGGCTCTCGCATTCCGGTAAATGCTACGGTGACCCAGCGGATTGTTCGACTGTGTAAGTATATGGACGAAGTCCGCACATTCTTGGGCGATCGCCCCATTCGAATCACCTCTGGTTACCGAGATCCTATCAGCAATCGTCGGGTTGGGGGGGCGCGCATCTCCCGGCATATGTCTGGTGATGCCGTAGACTTTTGGGTGGAAGGAATGGATGTTGTCGATGTTTTCTACAAACTCAAGGATTATCATCCAAGAGGTGGCTTGGCAGTTGGAAATGGATTTGTTCACTTAGATTTGCGTCCGGGTTCTGCTGCTCGGTGGACGTATCCAGGTGGGCCAAGGGTAAGCCTTTGGTAACCTGCCTGACGAATGCCTCAGGGCCGTGACTATCTCCTTTACAGATGGGCACTTTAAGGGGGGGCAATTGCCCTATGGTTTTCTGGTTATTCCTGTGGCTGTTAAGATTTTGCAGAGGTTGTGGCACACTCAGTCAGTGGCCGTGCAGAACCGTTTGATAAAGAAGCGACAGAAAATTCGTGACTGTAGCTTTTTGAGTGCGATTTCGCTTAGCAGTGCTACCACCGGAACCCTGATTGCGATAAGTCAGTTGGGCTTTTTCCAACCGATGGAGATGAGAGCCTTTGACGTCTTGACTCAGCTGACAGCTCAGTACGATGACTTAGGCTCTTCCTGGACCCTTGCAGGGCGCTTTAATCCCAAATCTCAATCACTGAACGATATCGATGACGATATGGGTGATGAGAGAATTGCCGATCGAATTGTTGTTGTTGCTATTACTGAAGAAGATATTCAATCGCAAAAGCAGTGGCCCTTTTCTGATCGAGTTTTTGCACAGGCCTTAGCTCGGTTACAGCAGCATGAGCCTCAAGTTGTTGGGCTCGACATTTATCGTGACGTTCCTCATTTACCCGGAACCACAGCGCTCGCCGAGCAACTTCAGCAAGACAACGTCATTACCATTACCCGTTTAGACCGTCTAGGTGATGTTGCTGTTCCTTCCCCGCTCCAAATGCCAGAAAGTCGAGTCGGCTTTACTGACTTTGTTGTAGACCCTGACGGTGTTGTTCGCCGCAATTTCATGTTCGCAGCGTTAGGAGATAGGCACTTCTATTCTTTTTCGCTACGATTGGCCGAGAAATTCTTGGCTGAGCGAGATATTCAAATTACGGTCGATTCGGACGCGCTTAAGCTAGGCGATACCCGGTTGCCTCATCTGACGCCTGGTGCAGGTGGGTATCAGGCAATTGATGCCGAAGGCTACCAAACGCTTGTTCGTTACCATCCTTCAGACAAAGTTGCTAAACAGCTTACCCTTGGCCAAGTCTTAGCTGGAGACTTTGACCCTCGCTGGATTAACGGTAGTGTTGTTATTATTGGCACGACTGCGCCGAGTCAAAAAGACCTGTTCTACACGCCGTTTAGCTCTAGCCGCATGGAATCGCTAGTGACACCGGGTGTAGCGCTTCATGCTCAAATGACTCATCAGCTACTCAGCTCAGCGATAAATGAGCGATCTTTGCTTTTAGTTTGGTCTCAGTGGGGAGAGATGCTTTGGGTCTTGGGATGGGGCTTTGGGGCAGGGTTAATCGCTTGGCGATTTATGCATGCAGGTGCCCTGTTGGCGGCAACCGGTGCAGGCTTAGCCGGACTTTCAACGCTTACAATAGTCTTGTTTTTCAATTCTGTCTGGGTACCGTTGGCGCTGCCAGCAACGACGTTCGTAGCGACTGTTGCAGGTTTGTTGGTCTACCGAGAGTTTCGCAAAAGCTTTTATGACTCTACGACTGGTTTGCCTAATCGAGCACTCATTATTCAAGATCTACAGCAGCTGTTAAGACGCCCCTCCGATGCTTCGGTGGCTGTGATTTTGTTGGATATTGACAAATTTAAAATATTTAATGAAAGCTTTGGTTTACAAGTTGGGGACCGCCTACTGCAAATGATGGCAAAACGCCTCCGGCAAAATAGTCCTGCGAAAGCGAAGATTGCTCGTATCGCAGGTGACGAGTTTGTTGTTTTGCTAAGGAATGTGCCTCATCTAGAAGCCGCACTTGCTGTAGCCAAAGAACTTACCCAAAAAATGGCAGAACCTATTACGTTACCTATTGCCTCAGGGGCGCAAAAGATTTTTCCTACAGTCAGTACAGGAATTGCATTTAGTCATTTGCAGCCTACAAACACCCTAGCGCTCAATGCTGAGGACTTGTTACGAGATGCGCAGACCGCAACATCAAGAGCAAAGATGCAGGGTAGAGGCCGATGCGAGATTTTCGCGAAAGGCATGCGTGCTCACCTTTCTCATCAGCTTGGCCTGGAAGCTGACCTGAGAGAAGCCCTAAGCCGTCAAGAACTGTTCCTTTGCTATCAGCCGCTGATATGTTTGAAGAGTATGACGGTAGCTGGGTTTGAAGCACTGATTCGATGGCAGCATCCTACGCGCGGGCTGATCTCTCCTTGGGAGTTTATTCCAATTGCTGAAGATACTGGCCTGATTATTCCCATTGGGCAGTGGGTGCTAGAAACAGCTTGTCGGCAGGCGCAGCGTTGGCATCAGCAGTTTCCAGCTCGACCCCCTTTTATTAGCGTCAACCTATCGGGCCGTCAGTTTGCTCAGAAAGATCTTGTCGAGCAAATCGCTCGAATTTTACAAGAGACCGGTCTCAATCCGGAAGACCTTAAGCTGGAGCTGACAGAGAGTGTTGTTATGGACGATGTTGAGGCTTCTATTGATGTGCTTTTACAGCTCAAGGCCTTGAATCTAAAACTGGGCATTGATGATTTTGGTACAGGCTATTCGTCTTTGAGCTATCTCCATCGATTTCCTATCGATACGCTTAAGGTCGACCGTTCTTTTATTATGGAAATGGAATCGACAGAGGGTTCTGCTGAATTGGTGAAAACGATTGTGGCTTTGGGACACAACTTGGGAATGAATGTGGTGGCTGAGGGCATTGAAACCGAAAGCCAATCAGACAAGCTGAGGGCGTTGCAATGCGAATACGGTCAGGGCTATTTGTTTGCTAAGCCGCTGACAGTGGAAGCCGCTAGCGATCTTCTGAGGAGTCCTCCTGTAGATAAGGTGCTTTCCTACGTCGCGCTGTAATGTTTCTCGTGTGACTGTCTGGAGAAAACGACAAAAAAGCATCGCTTCTGTTGGCCATTGTGTATAGGCTACCGGGAGCGATGCTTTTTGCTCGTTCTTTTTGTTTTTGTCTGGCTGCTTTTTCAGTGATATTACTGTTTAGTTTGAATATGACTGAGCATTTGGCCGGATCGAGTCCTAGTTCAATCCAATTTGAACGGTGGGCTCGGGCATGTTTATGACAGCGGTGAGACCCGCAAACTCAATGAGCTGCTCCCATTCTGCTGCGATCACCTCGTCGGTCGGGTTAGCTTGACGTAGCTCATCTAGTATCAGGGCTGCATCGTGCCACAGGTTAGCTTGCTGATACAGCATTCTTGCCTGCATGAGCGGATTTGTGTTGCTCAGTGCGGTGATTTCTGATGCATCTACCGACTGCTGTGCTAGCCAAGCTTCACTCTCTACTCGGCGAATGTTGCCGTGAACAACAATATCACTTGCCCGGTCTGTGACATCTGGAATAATAGAGAAGTACCACCGGTAGGTCTCATTTAATGAGAGGATCGGCATGGCCGTATCTTCGGCCGTATCAAAGCTCATGATGCCTCCCTCACTGCCTATTTGGAAGACGCTCTCATATACCATGTTGTCTTTTTCGTCTCTGATGACGAGTTCACCTGTTTGCTCGCTGGTCATGGCTGGGATATGGAACATCAGCGTAGGCTGCTCAGCAGTCGTGATGCTGAGATTGTCTGATGGGGTGAGAGCAGCCAGATAAGAATAGTTCGCCGCAAAAATCTGCTCTCCTTCGCGAGTGCCTCCCCCTAGGCGTCTACCGGGTAATCCTTGGCGAAGAGTCTCACCAGATTGTTCTGATTTGGCGGAGAAGAAGCCTTGTGTCATTTCTGCGTAAGCTGCCGGTGTAAATAAGCCTAATCCGAGTAGGCCACCTAATCCAACGAGGGTAGAAACATAAGCGAGTTTGTTGATAGTCATACAGTTGGCTCAAGCGCAGTTTGAGGTGAACAGGATCTTTGGGAGTGTGGCGGTGTGCTTTATTGATGTAGCGCAGCTAGGCGAATACGGAGAGAGATGATATTTTCGTGACAGAATCTCTGTGTGTTCCTTCGACCCTTGTATTTTATAAACAGACGATAGTATGCATAAACAGGGAAGATACTTAAGCTGTGGATAAAGAGCCCGATAATTTTGCTATCTTCTGAAGGCTACAGAGAACATTTTTTCTAAGGCTTCAACTAGCTTTTACGTAAAGAGCAAGATTTTTCTGTAAGTGTTGCGTGAGTGTTATAACCTCACAGCAACAGCGTTTGGTGGTAAGAATGTTGTTGTATTGGGAAAAATTTATCTGTAATAGTTGATGCTTTTTGAGGGCAACAGCCATGCCCCTTTACAGCTCTCCTACGTCTGCTACCGACCTCCACAGACGTATCGGAAAGTATGGCTTAATGCTAATAGGTGTTTGCTGCGGTTGGCAACTGGGATATGGACAGGCCACCTTTGCTGCTTACGGTCAATCACTCGGTGTCTATCCAGATGGCACCACGAATACGGTTTTGGATGGTGGTGCCAATTGCTACGCAGATTGCACGATTACAGGTAGCAGTCTACAGGGTAATAGTTTATTTCACAGCTTCCGCGAGTTTAGCATTCCAGATGGTGTCACCGTTACGTTTGAAGCAGGTAGCGCAGCTAATATTTTTACCCGAGTGTCTGGTGAGTATGCTTCTACCCTCAATGGTACGTTGGCCGTTACAGGAAACGCCGATCTGTTTTTGTTAAATCCTCAGGGCATTATCTTTGGTCCGGATGCGGCATTAGCGCTCCCGGGCTCCTTTTTTGCGAGCACGGCGCAAAGTGTCCTTTTCCCAAATGGAAAACAGTTTGGGACAGCAGATATGTCTACACCTCTGCTTACGGTAAGTACACCGACGGGTTTGCAGTTCGGCTCAACCGCTCATCCAATTGTCAATCGCTCTCAGGTCGGTTTCAATATTTTGCCGAATCAAGACGTTCAGCCAGCAGGTTTACAGGTGCAGCCTGGAAAAACGCTGGCTTTGCTAGGTGGTCAGGTTTTGTTGGAGGGCGGTCATCTAACGGCGAATGGCGGACGCGTAGAGCTTGGCGGTGTCGGTCCTAATAGTAAGGTCTCTTTGACTTCTAGGCGAGCTTTTGGCTATGAGCAGGCAACGACCTTTAGAGATGTTCAGCTGACACAAGGATCACATGTAGATGTAACTGGCAGTAGCAGTGAAGTGTTTGTTCGTAGCCGAAATTTCTACATGACAGAGGCTTCCTCGATTACCAACTATGTAACAGGTGCTGCTTTGCCAGGCAAGATCTCGTTGGTTTCAGAAGACGCTGTAGAGCTGGGCGGTCGCTCTATTATCTTTTCCCCTCACTTTTTGAGTACGGTGACGGAGGGTAGTCAGTTGGAGGTTTTCTCTAGGCGATTTGCGCTTAGAGGCGGATCTACGCTTGCTGGAATTGCGTTGGGTGCGTTGGGTGCAGGTGCCAATGTGGTTATTAATGCCGAGGATTCTGTTGAGCTGACAGGTGCGAGTTTGGAAACGCCAAACTACATAACGGCTTCTTCTATTGGCAATGGGGCAGGTGGGGATATAGAGATCAACACGCGGCGGCTGTTGGTATCGGACGGGTCTCAGGTGGAGTCTGTGACTGGCGGTTCAGGGCAGGGCGGCGATATTACAATTCGTGCGCGCGATCGCGTAGATGTGGTGGGTAGGGCACCGACTTCTACGGCTCCAGTTTCGCGTAGAATTTTGGAGATCTTGAGGTTACAGTTTGCTTCTACGGCGGTGGGCCCTTCGGTGAGTCGAATTGTGGCTACTTCAGGTTTGGAAGAGGTGGATAGCTCTCGGGTGACAGGTCCAGGGGGCAGTTTAACTATCAGCACAGGTACGTTATCTGTGTCCGATGGTGCGCAAGTATCGGTGGGAAGCTTCAACAGCGGTGATTCTGGTGATTTGGCATTGAGTGCGCGTTCTGTGCAGTTGGATACAGGGGCGCAGATTACAGCAGCAGCTCTGGCTTCTGGAAATGGAGGAGATATCCGGCTGAATGATTTAGAGGCTTTGGTATTAAGACGTGGTAGCACAGTTTCGACAAGTACTGCTATTGGTGAGGGGATAGGCGATGGGGGCAATATCTCGATAGATGCGGATTTTGTGATAGGGCTAGAAGATGCAGATATTGTTGCTCAATCTACTCAGGGGCGCGGTGGCAATATTAATATCAACACGTTGGGGCTATATGGGATTGCGCCGAGGATGGCGATCGCAGGTAATGGGACCAGCGATATCGATGCGAGCTCTCAGTTTGGCATTAGTGGCACGACCGCTGTGAACCAGGCGGTGACGGTGCCGACAGTAACGCCAACAATACTTGCCATACAGGCGTTGGACGAGTCAACGACAGTGACTCAGCGGTGTGGTGCTAGCGGCAATCGCTTTGTTGTGACTGCGCGTGGGGGTATCCCGATGACGCCAACGGGTGCGATAGAGATACACGATGCGGTTGTGGATTTAGGTGATGCTGGCGGCGATAGTCGCGTTGATAAACTTGCTCCAGGGTCACCTGTGGATGAAGTGTTGTTCCGTCCTCAGGCTGCTGCCGCAAACGTAAATAAGTGGACAGAAGCGCGTGACTGGCAGACTGACGCCGCTGGACAGATTGTTTTAACAGCGCAGCCATCACGCAGTGCTTCTGCACCTTTTTCATCAGCTCACTGTTCCAGCTAGAGCCGAGTCTAGAAGTGCCTAGGAAGAGCCTTATGAGAAACCCAATGTCTGCTCGCGCACCTTTGCGTAAGGTGAAAACGCTGAGGCAATCTTGGCGCGTCATTAAGTTACTGACGTCTGTTTTGTTAGGTTTTTGGATTAGTTTTAGCTTTAGTTGGGGGGCGATGGCGAAGTTACCTTTGCGGAGTATCGCGCATAAGCCTGTCTTCACTGCTGATTTTTCTACGGTGGAGGTGCCTGGCTTGTCTCAGCTTTCTACGTCGCAACCTACACTAGCCGAAGCTGAAGCATTGGGTAGAGTGCAGTATCGTGAGAAGCGATTTGTGGAGGCGATCGCCCAATGGCAAACAGTAGCCGATGCCTACGCGGCTCAGCAGAATGCGCTAGGCCAGGCCAGTGCGCTGAGTAATCTGTCGCTCAGCTATCAGCAGCTAGGACACTGGGAGCAGGCGCAGGCTGCTATTTATCAGGGGTTGGAATTGATTCCGTCTGAAGCGGATCCAGCGGCGACGGGGGTAATGTCTAGGGGCGCAGTACTGGCGCGATCGCTGATGACTCAGGGCAGTTTGCAGCGATCGCTCGGTCAGCTAGAAACAGCGCTCGATACTTGGCAGCGAGCGGCTGAGGCCTACCAGCACAGCAACGACACAATGGGCTACCACCGAGCCCAAATCAATCAATCACAGGCTCTACGCGAGCTAGGCTTTTATCGGCAGGCGCTAGATAAGCTATCAGCAGTTGTGATGGCGCTGGATACTGAGCCTGCTTCCACTCTAAAGTCGACAGCTTTACGACGGGTGGGAGAAGCGTTGCGATTGAGCGGTCAGCTAAGCGCCTCGCAAAGCGCACTAATACAAGGGCTTGATGTAGCCACTCAGCTCCATGACTCGACCCAGATTAGTGCCACGCTGCTGAGCTTAGGACATACTGCGCAGCGGCAGGGAGATACGGCGTCAGCGCAGGACTTTTACCAGAGAGCATTGGCCGCGTTGACCGCTGAAATGCCTGAAGGAAGACTCTCCTCAGCTTCAACGGTGAGCCAGGTGATTCCTATTGAGCTAGCTCAGCTGTCGCTCGCGGTAGAAATAGATAATTGGGCTGAAGCTGCGGTGCTATGGCCCGCGATTCAGCCGCAGTTTGATCATGTGCCCGCCAGTCGACTGGCGGTTTATCAACAGATAAACTGGGCCAACAGTTTGATCAAAATGCAGCAGGCTCAAACTTCCTTCTCTCCCGACTTGCACAAAGTTGCTCAGCAGCTACAGCGGGCGACTGAGCAAGCACGGCTCTTGTCGGATCGCAGAGCTGAATCCTATGCGCTAGGTACGCTGGGCCAGGTGTATGAACAGACTCAACAGTGGGCGATCGCGCAAGATCTGACTCAGCGAGCACTGGCTATTGGCTACGCTGAAAATGCAACAGACATCACTTATCAGTGGCAGTGGCAGCTAGGAAGACTTTGGAAAACCGACCTGAACCCGGCGCACTCTGTATCGAAGGCCTTGGATGCCTATGCTCAGTCAGTCAATACGCTTTCTCATTTACGTGGAGATCTTAGCGCCGCTGATGGCAGTACTCAGTTTTCGTTTCAGAAGAATGTGGAGCCTATTTATCGGCAGATGGTGAGCCTGCTGCTCAAAACCGACCCTCAATCGCCAGATTATCAAAAAAATCTGGCTAGTGCTCAAAACGTGATTGAGTCTTTGCGACTTGCCGAACTCGACAACTATTTCCAGGAAGCCTGTTTAGACGTACAGCCTATCGATATCAATCAGGCCGACCAAAAGGCCGCGATTGTTTATACCGTTGTTTTAGGAGAGAGTTTGTCGGTGATTCTGCACTTGCCCAATCAACCGATTCAACACTTTTCTACGGTGATTTCTGAGCGTGAAGTAAAAGATATTTCTCGTCAGCTGCGTCAGCAGCTAGTGATTCAGAGCCGACGAGAGTATTTTCCTTTGGGCAAGCAGGTTTACGACTGGTTGATTGCACCTGCGAGAGCCGCGATTGATGCGAGCGGCGTGGAAACGCTGGTGTTTGTCCTGGACGGCCCACTGCAAAGCGTTCCTATGGCTGCGCTGTACGATGGTGAGCATTTCTTGATTGAAGATTATGCTGTTGCGCTTACGCCGGGACTTAAGCTACTGAACCCTCAGCCTTGGAAGGTGGACAGCTTGAGTGCACTAATTGCAGGTGTAACAGAAGCCCGCCAAGGGTTGTTGCCATTGCCCTATGTGGCTAAGGAAGTAGAAGGGGTTGCTAAAAGCATTCGAGATAATACGGTGCTGCTCAATCAGGCGTTCACGCAAGAATCGCTGTCTCGTCGGCTGAAGTCGACGCTGTATCCGGTCGTTCATGTGGCTACTCACGGGCAGTTTGGTTCTACGGCTGAGGAGACTTTTTTGCTGGCTTGGGATGAGTTGATTAACGTGCGCGATATCAGCCAGATGCTACAGGCAAACTTGGGTGGACGCGAGGGCATAGAGCTACTGGTGCTAAGTGCCTGCGAAACGGCGAGCGGTGACCAACGGGCTGCGCTGGGGCTATCGGGCGTAGCCATTAAAGCCGGTGCTCGCAGTACGCTGGGTTCTCTGTGGGCGGTCAACGATGAGGCGACTTCGGAGTTTGTTCGTTATTTTTATGAGCAGCTAACTCAGCCGGGGGCAACGAGAGCCGGTGCGCTGCGGAAGGCGCAGCTTTACTTGATGAATGATTTACAGTACCGGCATCCCGCCTATTGGGCGGCTTATATTTTGTTGGGGAGCTGGCTGTAGGTTTTGGGTTACGATGCTCGCTGAGCTGCAAAGTCAATCGGATTTTGATCGCGTCGGTGCCGGATAGGAATCGGTGGGCCCTGCTGGTCTCCGGCGAGGGCAGCGGTTGCTTCTAGGGCGGTGCGTAGATGCTTGGCTGCGTAGATGGACATGTCGCGGGGGACGTTGATGCGATCGCGCAAATACCGCAGTGCCACATCGCTACCTGTCGGTGGCTTAGCGATCTCTCCTGTCATCATGCGAGTCAGTGCGCAGCGTAGTGCCTCATCAAAGGTGGTTTCACTCGCTGGGTTGGCCCGCACCATATTTTGCCGATGCTTAATCACTCTGTGCAGCGCTTCTTCTTTGGCTGTTGGTGGTTCTCGGTAGGTCACATCTGGCAGGCCAAACCAAGGGCCTTCGTCTACTTGCTGTTGATTTTTTCTGGTTTGTGGGCTGTCGTTTTCGTAGCAGCCCCCCATTTGCGGTGGGAGGTCGTGCACGTGGGTATGGAAATCGCTCTGAGTGCCGCGATAGGTGTCACGACTTTCCATCGCATCGAACCAATCGGACAGCTGAGGGTTTTCTGCTCGTAGGGAATAGCCTTTGTAGTAGTAGAGGCTGGCATTCATTCGCTCTACGTAGGGCGTAAAGATAACGTCTGCTGTGCTGAAGTCGGATAGGAAATAGGGCCCAGCTGTGCGAGCCAAAGCCTCTTCCACCTGCTGTGCGACTTGAACAAACTGACTGCGGTTGGCTTTTTCCTGTCCAAACCAGCCGCCCGGTTGACAGAGCCAGCCGCACCAGGCTCTAAAGAGCAGTCTCTCCAATCGCCGCAAGGGCAAGACTGCTGGGTCTGTCATTCCTTTTACCAAAGGTCCAAAGGTATTTTCTATCGCGATCAGGATATCGTCGCTTTCTGTGATGATCTGCCCATCGAGCGCGAGTGCTGGCAGCATGCCAGAAGGCACAATCTTTTTGTACCAGGCCTCTTTGTTTCCGTAGCAGAACATCGTGACTTTTTCGATGCGGTAGGGGATTCTTTTTTCCTCTAGCCAGAGCCATATCTTTTGGCAGTAGGGACACCAGGCATGGTTGTCTCGGTAGAGGACGACCCGTAAATCTGACTCGGCTTGACCAAATAGGCGCAAGCGCGATTGTGGGTTTGTCGGTCCGTTGATGGTGTCACGAGAAAAAGTCGTCAGAGTTTGAAGTTGAGACCATGAGAGAGGAGAGGGCATGACTATTACCGGCTTTGAAATATATTCTGAACCATTTGCTTCCCACATGCTGCCGAAGCCTGATCGAGTTCGGTAACTTCTGCGTCTGTAAGATGCCAGCCAAGGGCCCCTGTATTTTGCTGTGCCTGTGATAGGTTTTTGGCCCCTGGGATAGGGAGGGTGCCTTTGCAGATACACCAGTTGAGAGCGACTTGGGCCATGGTTTTGTTATTTTCGGCGGCGATCGCACTCAAACACTCAAGCAGTGGTTGAACCTTTGGCAGCATACTTCCAAGCGCGAATTTTCTGAGCCCTTTGGGCAAATCGGATTTTTGAGTATATTTGCCAGTGAGGAGCCCAAGTGCTAGTGGGCTATAGGCAATCAGCTGAATTCCTAGCTCGTCGCAGACTTCTTTGAGCCCTAGCTCAGTAACAGGATAAGTAGAGAGGAGAGAGTACTGCACCTGCAACGTATGAATTTTAATACCCTGCTGACTCAGCCGCTGATGGGCCCAGCGGAGCCGCTTTGGCCCGTAGTTTGAGAGGCCAACACCATCGGCAAAGCCCTGGTGACAAAGGTCTGCCAAGCCGTCGAGTAAGGGCCCTTCTTGCAACGGTAGATAGTTCGCCGTTGACCAATGCATTTGCACAAGATTGAGATGGCCCAGACGCTGAGCAGAGGCTTTCCCAGCGGTGATCATGGATTGCCGCGTGAGTCGCCATGGGTAAGGAGCGAGCTTGGTAGCTAGGCAAATCTGGTCTTTGTTTGGGCCGCTGTAGTTGGCTGTAAATTGGCCGAGGAGTTTTTCGCTTTGGCCGCTAAGCTTACCTGTTCCGTAGGAGTCGCCAGTGTCAAAGAAGGTGACACCATTGCTTACACAATGGTCGAAGACAGCATTTAGCTCGGCGTCCATACTTTCGGTGTAGTCCCACAAAAGTCGGTTGCCCCAAGCCCATGTTCCGCAGCCCATAGGCGGTAGATTGGAGAAGGGGTGCGGTGAAGAGAGAGAAGCCATAGGCGGAGACTAGAAAACATGCATGGGGCGATCGCGGGAGAACAGCTGTGCTGAGCGCTTCAGTATTTTCTCATATCTTTTGATCTACTGGTCTTTTGATCTACTGGTCTTTTGATTGGTCTTTTGATTTACGGGTCTTCTGATTTACTGGTGGTCTGCGAAAATTGCATAGAAAAAAGGAGATGATTCCATTAGAATCATCTCCTTTTGATGTTCACGCGAACGCTTGAAAATTTCGCTGTGTGCTTATTGAAAAAACGAATCTGACTGGACTAACCCGTCGCTTTTAGAAGCCGTAGTCAGAGCTAAGAGAGACGCTGCATCCTGCGCTGTGAGTGCAAGAGGGCATTGTTACCTGAACAGAAAAAGTGCCTTCGTAAGGCGCTGTGATGATAGGGAATGAATCAAGCTCGTCGTCAGAATCGACTAAAACACCTAGCTCAGTGTATAGAAACAGGTCCAAATCCATGCAGTCTTCGTCGCAGCTAGCGTAGATATCTTCGCCTTCTAGGAAATAGCCGGTGACGGTTGTTTGGCCGTTGTCATTGAGCCAGATGCTTCTGTCTTGTGCAAACGCGGGACTTACGATGCCAACAAGGGCGACAGAAGCGCAGGCAATAGTGCTTGCAAGGCTACGAATATTCAGGAAAGAAGCCATAGTGAAATTTCTCCGATTGGAATTGTCAAAAACAGAAAAGACAAGAATAAGAACAGCGTCGACAAGATGCTAAAAGTATCTTTTAGTAACTCTTTATTGTTGGTAGATAAACAAGTAATGAGTAGCCGAAACCTCTTTTGTTTCAGAGGTCTGCTGCAACTATGTTCAGATTGCCTTTTTGCTGAGAGTAACTACCACCGGGCTTTGGAGATTACGGAAAAGCGTAGAACAGCAAAAGAGAGCCTCCGCAAGCACGTAAATATATACACGCATATGTGAATAGAGAGAACTAAATCTGTTGATGTGGATATATCTTTCTGTTTTCAGTGGTTCTGCGAACTGGTGATGGGTTGCGAATACTTGGGAAAGGCTTTTTGAGAGCAGCAAGAGTTGTTCTATAGAAGGTAATTAAAGCTTTTGTAAATGCCAAATTCAGCAAATTTGTTGAATTGCCTATATATTTACGTAGAAGCTGATCAAAGTTGATACTTTAATAGCTGTATGGCGTCTGATATGGCTCCTCAAGCTGTTCTTTTTCGTCTGTAGGTGTCCTGTCGTCTGTACATTAAGTCGACCTATTTTCTGGTCTGGCTTTGACGCATAGCTAACAAATTTCCTTGTCTTAATGAGACCCACGCGAGATAATTGACTCTTCTTGAGCTTTGACAGGCACACAAGTGATACATGGAATAATGCTATGGAACGATGGAACGAGCTGATAGCGGGCTATGTGTTGGAGAACCTAACTGATGATGAGGCTCAAGAACTATCGGCGATATTGCGTGCTAATCCCCACTTACAGCTGGAAATTTCACGGCTGAGAAAAACAGCAACCATGAGTCGATCTCAGCATGGGGAGCGGACGGTAGAGTCCTTGGATGCAGGGGCAGAAGGCTGGGCGGATACGGTGCACCATGCCCCCAATGATGTTCAGCCGATTCGACCGGTGTTTCCCGAAAAGAAGCCACTGCTGGAATCTGTAGCGGAAGCGACTCCAGTGAGTGCGGCTAACGCTGCCGCTCTGAGGGCTTCTTTTCAACGCTTTTGGTTGGCAAAGAGCGCGGTTTTTCAGCGGACGAACCTTTTGAGTTGGTTAATGGCGCTGGTGCTGATTGGTGTGGGGATTGATAACTGGCGGGTACGGCGACTGCTGGCGATCGCACAGGAGCGGATTTTGCAGCTGGAGCTTTCGGCCGAATATCGGCCAGGCAGTGCGGAGTGAATAATCTAATAGAATAAGGATGTTTGATGTAGGGGTTGGTTGTTAGCTGGGAGCAATATTATGGGTGAGCCGGGTGATCCTTCAGAGCCTTCCTCTGAAGTGAGCGCTTCACGTAAATCTGTTGATGAACCGGTAGACAAGCCTAGCGATAAACTGGCAAACAGGCCTACTACGGAGAAGCTTACAGGGAATTCTGGGCAACGTTCCCTCTGGCAAAATAAGCTGCCGAAAGGTGCTAAGGGGATGCTCAATGAGGCCACAAAAGGTGCGATAGGACTGTGGCGGCAGGCTGCTAACCGGCTGACTCCGCTGGCTCAGTGGCTACCCAAAGATGCTAAAGCGCTGCAAGATGCGTATGCGAGTGCGCAGAATAAGCTGACGCAAAATGTGCTGAAAAACTTCAGCGTAGATGATGAGCAGGTCGCTAAGATTTTAGCCGAGGTGCGCGCTGAGTTGCCCACTACCGAAGCACTGCTGGTGGGTAAGCCTCAAGCTGGCAAAAGCTCAATTGTGCGCGGGCTTACAGGTGTTTCCGATGAAATTGTGGGTCAGGGCTTTCGGCCTCACACCCAAAATACGGCTCGCTACGCTTACCCGTCGGATGATTTACCGCTGTTGATTTTTACCGATACGGTGGGCCTTGGCGATATCAACCAGCAGACAGACGATATTGTTCAGGAGCTTTCTCAGGAGCTGGCTGCGCAGAGTCGCTGTGCACGAATTTTGATTTTGACGGTGAAGATTACGGACTTCGCAGTCGATAATTTGCGGCAGATTGCTCAGCAGCTACGTCAGAATCATCCGAATGTGCCGTGCTTGCTGGCGGTGACCTGCTTACACGAGCTATACCCGCTAGAACAGGAAGATCATCCTGATTATCCACCGACATTAGATGAGCTGATGCGAGCGTATGACGCCTTACGGTCGTCTTTTGAGGGATGCTTTGACCGGTCGGTGCTGTTGGACTTTACGCTGGAAGAGGATGGCTATACACCTGTTTTTTATGGTCAAGATGCGTTGCGTGATGCGTTGGCAGAGCTGTTGCCTGAGGCTGAGGCGAAGACGATTTATCAGCTGATTGATGAGCAGGCGGCGGCGAGTGCTCAACTGGGTAGCTTGTATCGTGATGTGGGGCGGCGCTATATTTCAGCGTTTGCGGTGATTGCGGCGACGCTGGCGGCGGTGCCTTTGCCCTTTGCCACGATGCCGGTGCTGACGACGCTGCAAATTTCGATGGTGGGTTTGCTGGGGCAGCTGTATGGGCAGAAGCTGACGCGATCGCAAGCCGGTGGAGTCGCAAGTGCGATCGCAGGCGGTTTCTTTGCTCAGGCCATTGGCCGCGAGCTGATTAAATTCATCCCAGGATTTGGCAGTGTAGTGGCGGCCTCTTGGGCGGCGGGGTACACGTGGGCACTGGGCGAAGGAGCCTGTGCTTATTTTGGTGATTTGATGGGTGGAAAGAAGCCGGACCCAGAGCGGATTCAGCAGGTGATGGCAACGGCGTTTGAGGATGCGAAGGCGCGTTTTCGAGAGAGTCGGTGACGTAGCGCCGTATACGTATGAACTTTTTAGATTCGTTGTTTGAAAAAACGCTGCCGATAGCAGGCTCTACGCTCACTTTGCGTGAGCTGCTGTTGATGCTGGTTTGCCTTGTAGCCGTTGTGCTGGTGGCTCGTTTAATCAGTGAGCTGGTTAAGCGGCTGATTTTTAAGCCAATGCGGCTGAACCGGGGGCGACGGGAAGCGGCGGCGACTCTGCTTACTTATTCGCTGGTCGCCATTGGCGGGCTGAGTGTGTTTCAAGCGTTTCGGTTGGATTTGGCGTCGCTGACGCTGGTGGCCGGGACGGTGGGTATTGGTATTGGCATTGGCTTGCAGACGCTGGCGAGCCATTTTGTGAGTGGGTTGATTTTGCTGTTTGAGCAGCCGATTAAGGTGGGGGATTTTGTTGAAGTCGATGGGCTGATGGGGACGGTGGAGAAAATTTCGGCGCGCTCTACGATTGTGCGGACGCTGGACCGGGTGTCGGTGATTGTGCCAAATAGTCGGTTTATTGATAACAATGTGGTGAACTGGAGCTATGAAGATCCTCGGTCGCGGCTGCATATGACGGTGGGTGTGGCCTATGGCAGTGACATGATGATTGTGACGGAGGCGTTGCTCGCGGCGGCGCGGCGGGAGTCGCGGGTGCTGCGGGAGCCTTCGCCCAAGGTTTGGTTTACCGATTTTGGTGATAGTTCGCTGAATTTTGAGCTGTTGGTGTGGATTGATGACCCGATTGAGACGGCCCCGATTCGGAGTGCGCTGAACTATGCGATCGCAGCCGAACTCGCCCTAAGAAAAGTAGAAATCCCCTTCCCTCAAACAGATCTACACATAAAAGATATCGATCAGATACAGGCAATGTTGCGTCCGAAAGATCAAGACATTGCTTCTACTGCCTCTGCTATGGGCGCTTCGCCCGTGATGTCAGCAAGTGCCTCCATATCACCATTAGAGCTAGGATCGATTAATCTGCGAGAGCTACTGCGTCGAATTACTTATTTTGCGCAGTGCCGCGATTGGGAACTGCGACAGTTAATTGAATATGGCTACCGGCAGTCATTCAAATCGGGAGAGGTACTCTTTCGAGAGGGCGATCCGGGTAGTTCCTTTTATATTGTGCTGTCGGGCTCGGTAGAAGTGTACTTGAAGAAGCTCAATGACCAAGTGGTGGCGACTAGAGGCGTAGGCGAATTTTTTGGTGAGATGTCTTTACTGCTAGATGCGCCGCGTTCTGCCAGTATTCGTGCGTTGGAAGATACCTTGCTGTTTGTGGTAGAGCGCAGTAATTTGCAGCCCATTTTGCAACGGCATCCTGAGCTGGCTGACCATATTTCGGAGGAGCTGTCTCTGCGAAGCGATTCTTTGAAGGCGTTGGGAGTTGAAGTGGGTGGTGCAGATACGGTGAGTAACCCGCTGATGTGGATTCGTCAGCGGTTAGCAAAGCTGTTTGAACTGAATCCGTAAACGGCTGCCGTTTCCAATAGCTGTATTGGCCATATTTGCACTTGTGCTGGGTTTACTAAGCGTATGCTGTGTGCGGTGTGAAAGGTTGATAATAGTGCGGAATCTACCATAGTTGATTTGAAGAAGGGACTGTGGCTTTCGATTCACCTATGTTTCTTTTGGCTTTTTGGCAACTCGCACAACCCGTTCTACAGCCTGCAAACAGAACAAAAACACTGAGATAAGGTCTGCTGAAACTCCATATCAATTGGTCAGAGAGATGCTAAGAGAGAATTTTCGTATGAACGATGCGTCTTTGGAACAACAGACTTCGCAGCCGCAGCCATCAGAAATACTATCTTCGCATGTGCTTACAGATAATAAGAATCGGCGATCGCGCTTTAAACAACAACCTGCTTGGCTACCTCTCTCGGACACAGAACTGGCCGATATAGTGATGCGATTTGAGAATACTGAAGTTACCTACGGCGAAGACTCACGCGGTGTTTTTGCTGATATATCGGCTGCTGAGCATCGCTTGCGATTGCACGCACTGGTCTGGACAGAAGATACTCTGCTCACATCTGATATGGATTCGGGACTGAGTCTGTTGCTGGTGTTAATCCCTATAAACAATGGCTATTTGCCGATTGATACTGAGCTGACGATTGCAGAAAGCAATCTGTTGCATTCGGGACAGAATCTGCGATGGACAAGCAATCCCGCCTGTTTGTATACGCAGGTATTTGGAGATTGGGAAAAGCAATTTACCGTGCAGGTGAAGCTGCCGAATGGGGTATTGGTGACGTTACCACCGCTGACATTTTCTCAGTTGTAGAAGAAACATCTCCGATAAATGCTTCAGACCACTCCAATGCTGCTGATTCGTTCGCTTGGTCTGCTGCCATTTCTTTATATTCAGCCTCAAGGTCGCTTTCAGTCACATGTGGGCGCACAAGATTTCCTATGAATTGACTGATAGCATCTTTACCTATGAACTTGTAGAGTCCTTCATATCCCTGTTCATCGATTCTAATAGTGAGTTCCTTTTGCATAGTTTTTCTAGAGGGCTTCCCTAATTGTATTGTGTCCTTTTGTTTAAAGGGCAACTCTGTCGGTTGCTATCGATGCCCTTTTTCTAAGCTGCCTCGGGTGACACCTAGCTGGCTAGAAAGGTTGAGGGCTTTCCACAGCTGTGCGCCGCTGATTTCGCCTGTGAGTAGCTGCTGATAGGCTTCGAGTGTTTTGCCGACTTGCTCGGGCGCTTCATCTAGGAATTCGATGCGAAAGTGACGCGCGCCTTTTTCGACTAGGCGAGTGAGGAACTCTGCGCCAGTTTGGGCGCGGCCATTGAATACGGTGTTGCGGCAGCCAGCGTCGGCTTGGAGGATGTGTTCGGTGCCGGTGCGATCGCGCAATTTAACTGCATGCTGATCGCAAGGCCGACCGCAATTTGTAAAGTCTGTTCCTTCAGATAGAAACGCACAGAATACGCAGTGCGCCATATGAAACATCGGCATATGCTGATGCAGCGTGATGTCGAACCAGTGGGCGGGCGCTGTTTCTAGCAAATCTTCTAACTGCTGTACGTTGAGATCGTAAGAGGCGCTTAGTCTCTCTAGTCCAAATTCTGATTTGAAATATGCGGCTGTAATTGGGTTTGCGACATTAAGAGAAAAGTCTCCAATACAGCGATCGCCCGCGAAGTAAGCGAGCTGGTCGTAATTGCGGACGAGGTAGCCATCTGCACCGGCTCTGCGCACCTGGTCGAGGATGTAGTATTCGCTGGGTTTGGTGATACGCGGTGGGGCGATGAACAGCTCCACCTGCTGACCTTGTGCTTTCGCTGTTTCAACGGTTTGCACAGCGTCACGATAGCGTCTCGGATCTTCAAATTCGCAGTAGATAGTAGAGATATTTGTGCTCAGTGCTGTTTCTAGCTGAGGCAAGGTGCGTATCAGGACAATTAATTCTGCTGCTGAAGAATCTACTGTCGTGACGGAAGGCCGTAAATCGCGATGAGATGCGTGCGGGCGAATAGTCCAGGGTGCAGTTTGTCCCAGCGGAATAGAGTGCGCTGAGCGCTGAGCGCTGAGCTGATTTGTGAGGTTTCGGCGCAGCTGGTTGAGTGCGCTTACGGGAACTATCACGTCTCCTGCTAAGTTGTTTTCTAGGTGAGAAAGCGCGAAAGGGGTGTTCCCTAAGCGGGAGAATTGCTGAGTGAGTTTTTCAGTGCTGAGCGGTTTGTTGCGGGCGATTTCGAGACGGATTTCGGTCGTGGCGCTGACGCTATGGCCCTGATGGTCGTGAGCGATCGCACACAGCCCCTCTCCCACTTTGCCAAACACTTCTATCACGATAGGCCGCTTATACCTGGGCTGCTCACCGCTGTAGGTTTGCTGGGTGGCTTTGTCGAGTTCGGGGTCGTTGGTTTTCCAGATGCGATCGCCCACAGTCACCTTGGGCAAATCAACGTCATGACGCCCAAATCCCAAAAGAGTCTCTTTCCCCCTTGGCTCAACGGTATACAGCCGCCCACCTTGATCTTTCTCAGGGTTGCCATTATCGATGACGACACCGTCTCCCGGCTTCACAGGGATCTTTGCCTTGACGGCTAATTGACTGCCCTTTTTTCCGTGGGCAATGCGCCCGACTTGACCGATGTACGCGCCGCGCTTTTTGCCAAACCGAGCGTGTACTAGCTTTTGATTATCAATGCCTTGGAACCAGCCTGTCGATAGCCCTCTAGAAAAAGCCATCTCTAGAGAGTAGCGTTCTTGAGCGGAGGGTTGGTAAGAGGCTGTTGGCTGACGAAACCTGATATCAGCCTCCGGTTGAGCTGTTGTGATTTCTGGGTTGCTTGCTATCACCTGGTCGAGCGCTTGCCGATACACCCGTGTAACACTTGCCACGTAGTCCGGTGTTTTGAGGCGGCCTTCAACTTTTAAGCTGGTGACGCCTGCTTTGATGAGGTCGGGGATGACAGGCAGGCCGGAGAGATCTTGTGGGCTGAGGAGATAGGCGCGATCGCCCAAATCCACTTCTTTCCCATCCGCAATCAACTCATAGGTCATCCGGCAAGCCTGCGCACATTCGCCGCGATTGGCAGAGCGTCCGCCTAGAGACTCACTCGTAAGACACTGACCTGAATACGCTACGCAGAGCGCACCATGTACAAACGTCTCCAGCGGCATCGAGAGATTTTCTTTTTTCAGCTGCTTTTGAATCTTGTTAATCTCTTTGAGCGAGCATTCGCGCGCTAGCACTACTAGCTGGCAGCCAACTTCTTTTGCAAACGCGACGCCAGCAGCCGAGGTTACTGTCATTTGCGTAGAAGCGTGAATCGGGAAATCGGGAGAAAGGTGGCGAATCAGCCGACAAATGCCAATATCTTGAACAATCGCTGCATCGACACCTGCCGCAATAATCGTTCGTAGATAGTGTGCTGCCGCCTTCAGCTCCTTCGGAAACACCAATGTATTGAGCGTGACATATCCTCTTACCCCTCGCCCATGTAAAAAAGCCATCAGTGCAGGCAAATCTTCTGCGGTAAAGTTGTGCGCTCGCATTCGCGCATTGAACCTGTCTAGGCCAAAGTAAATCGCATCCGCACCGTTTTCTACCGCTGCCTTCGCGCAGTCCCAGCTTCCCGCAGGGGCCAGTAGTTCTGGGCCTTGGTTTCTCCTCACACCTTCTACTGTAGAAAGCAAACCTGATGCGCTTGAATGGGGTGAAGTTGGGTTAGGGGCTTGGCTAGAAATAACCATGAAAGCGTGCGAATGAATAGAGGGATCGGCAGTCGTTAGCCCAGCTCAACGGTGGCCAGCGAATGCTTTCAAAGTTTATCTCAAGTGCCCTGGGTCCGACCGACGACGGGGTCATCCTGTTGCAAGGGTTTACGTCTTAGCTTGAGTCAATGACCGTTGATCTTTAGAATTGAAAAGGTATTAAGAAAAGCAGAAATTTTTCGCAAGATAAATCTTTAGGAGGAAATATGGCTGAGCGTCCTATCATCGTCGGCATTGTGGGCGATAGCGCCGCAGGTAAAACAACCCTAACCCGTGGCATCGCACAGGTGCTAGGTGAGGAGAACGTGGTAGCCATTTGTACCGACGACTATCACCGCTACGACCGCAAACAGCGTGCTGAAATGGGCATCTCCGCCCTTCATCCCGACTGCAACTACCTCGATATCATCGAGCAGCATTTGCAAGATCTTAGAAACGGCAAGGCGATTCTCAAGCCAATTTACAACCACACCTCTGGCGAATTCGACGCGCCTGAATACATCGAACCTAAAAAGTTTGTCATTGTAGAAGGCTTACTCGGCTACTCCACTAAAGCTGCTCGCGACGCTTACGATGTGAAAGTGTACCTAGCACCTCCCGAAGAGCTGCGCGCTAAGTGGAAAATCAAGCGTGACACTCGCAAACGTGGCTACACCGATGAGCAGGTACTTGACGCTCTACGTAAGCGCGAGCCCGATTCTGAAGCGTTCATTCGCCCACAGCGTCAGTGGTCTGACGTGATTGTGTCATTCATTCCCCCTGCCGATGACAGCGAAGACAGCAACGACCTCCTTCTCAACGTCAAACTGGTACTGCGCCCTACGCTACCCCACCCCGATTTCACTCACATTTTGGATGACAAAGGTAACGACCTAGGCAATGCCATTCGCCTGTTGCTAGATCGTGACATGGGCAAGCCTGTAGACGTGCTTTCGGTCGATGGCCATGCGAACGAAGAACAGGTGCAGCAGCTAGAGCGTATTCTTTGTAATGAAGTACCTTATTTGGGTCAGTTCTGTAGCCTAGAAGGCAATCAGGATGTGGGCAAGGTTGTGGGTACGACGGGTGAGACGCTGCAAAGCTATCCGCTGGCGTTGACTCAGCTGTTGATTACCTATCACATGCTTAAGGCTGTAGAGCGGACGCAGAAGAACAAGAAGTAGGCGATATATTCGACGGATGAATAATGTAAGAAGGGCATCTCTGATGAGGTGTCCTTTTTATGTGCCTTCGGGTTTGAAGAAGGGGTAGGGGCCGTCGTAGTCGTTGATGTATTGCAGATGAGAAACGAGGCCAGTGGTGTCGTTCCATAAATGCAGCTGGTAGGCAGGCGGTTCCATGGTGAAGGTGGCGGCTTTGGCAGTGGCGGCTAAGTCTAGGGAGACTTGGTGCACGGGGCTGGGGACGGTGTAGGCGAGGGTGCCAGCCCAGAGCTTTTGGATGGGGCGGTGGATGTGTCCGCAGCCGATGCGCTCTATGCAGCTGTATTTTTTTACGATGGCTTCTAGGTCTGATAGACCCCTAAGCCCATAGCCATCCATGAGTTCTATGCCGGTGGTGAAGGGGGGATGATGCATGAACAGAATTGTTGGCTGATTTGGCTTTTGGCTCAGCTGTTGGTCGAGCCAGCTGAGCCGTTCCGCATCGAGTTCGCCACGTCCTTCTCCAGGCACATTAGTATCGAGCATGATGAACCGTAGCGGTTGGCCTTCTACGGTGTACTGCAAGCAGCCCGTGCTGGGTAAATAAGTGTGATGTGAGAAGACTTCGCGGATGAGGTCTCGGCTGTCGTGGTTGCCGGGCATAAGGTATACCGGCATTGTCAGTGGCGACAGCATTGCTTTTAGCTGTTGGTATTCTTCGCGTTTGACATTGTGGACGAGGTCGCCGGAGATGACGATGAGGTCGGGGTTGAGGGTTGTGAGGTGTGTGATCGCTCTTCTTACCATTGGCCCCGTATCGACAATACCGTAGGCCAATTCCCCCGGCACCATCACATGCAAATCTGAAATGTGGGCTATCAGCATATGTCAGCTCGCCAATCTATTCCTACGTGGAGATAGAATCGGCGCTTAAAATTTGGCACTTTTCCTGTGAAGTATAATGCATGCACTGATTTATCTATGAGTGTCATCCATGCCATCTCCTTTTCCAGGCATGAATCCTTATCTTGAGCATTCTGACCGCTGGCCGACGGTACATAATCGTTTGATCGTTGCGCTTGCCGATGTTTTGACGCCTCAGCTGCTGCCCAAATATCAGGTAGATATTGATAAGCGAGTTTACGAAGTTACGGGTCTGAATACTGTTTTAATTGGGCGTCCGGATGTGACTGTTCAGCAGTCGCGCTCGCCTCGTCAAACCTCACAAAAGATTGCTGCTGTGTCAACTAAAAGTCCGCTACAGGTGACACTGCCCATGGCAGAAGAAGTTCGTGAGCCTTACTTGGAAGTTAAAGACGCTGAGACTCAAAAGGTAATTACAACGATTGAAGTGTTGTCACCTACGAATAAGCGGGGCGATGGGAGAAAAAAGTATTTGGATAAGAGAGAAAAGATACTCAAAACGCAAACTAACCTGATCGAGATTGATCTTTTGACTCAGGGTGAACCCTTGCCGCTAAGCGAGAGTAGTATCGACAGCCACTACAGAATTTTGGTAAGCAGAGCGACTCATCGTCCTGTTGCGGATCTATATGCTTTCAACTTACCAGAGGTAATTCCATCTTTTCCGTTACCACTAACTGTAGAAGATTCAGAGCCTACGGTTGACCTACAGACACTGATTAACGAAATCTATCAAAAGTCAGGCTACGACTACTTTATCGATTACGAGCAAGAGATTATCTTGACCTTGCCTAGTCAGGACGTAGAGTGGATTGATACGATTTTGAAAGAGAAGGGGTTGCGTTCATAGTGCGCTCGTCAGCTGGCTGAGCAATCCTTCGGACTCTTGCAGGGTAACTAGGCTATTGGCACAGAGGATGCCGGAGGCAGCGACGGCGGGGACGCCAATGCCAGGTAGGGTGCTATCGCCAACGAGGTAGAGCCCTTTGATGGGTGTTTTACCGCTGGGGAATCGGCCTTCTTTGGCGGCGATCGCAGGTCCATAAGTTCCTTTGTGCCGCCGCAGAAATCTGCTATGCGTCAACGGTGTCCCAATCAGCTCAAGCTCTATGCGCTCTCGAACGTCTGGAATGATTCTCTCTATTGCCTTGAAAAGAGTTTCTGCTTTCGCTCTCTTTTTTTGCTCGTAGTGCTCATCTTTTTCCCAGCCTTCAAAGGGCTCTAGCGTGTAGGCATGAATGGTGTGATAGCCCTCTGGTGTCTGATGTGGATCTAGCACAGTTGGAATAGAGACCATGCAGGTGTTGCCGGGAGTCGTGATGTCGGCTTCGTTACTGTGAACAACAACATGATGGATAGGAACGTTTTCTAATCCGTCTGACCGGATGGCGAGATGGAGATGCATAAAGCTGTCGACGGTTGGGGTTTCTAGCTTTTTCTGACGGTATGCTGCTGGGAGATCTGACGGTGAAAGTAGGTGAGAGTAGGTATCCCAAATGGTCGCGTTGGAGATGACGGTGGGCGCAGTGATGGTTTCTCCGTTTTTGAGCCTGACGCCTTGAGTTTTGCCTTCGTTAGTGAGTACTTTGTCGACATGGGTGCCGAGTCGGAGCTGACCACCCCAGCGCTTTAGACCATTGACCAGCGCATCGACAAGCGCGCCGCTGCCGCCGATGGGATAGTCGATGACGGACTGGGCCCGCTCGCCGAACATGAAGGCCATTTCGGGGGCGACGGTTTCCTCGCATTTCATGCCGGAGAGAAGGAAGCACTCTAGGTCGAGCAGTCTTTTGAGCCAGGGATCGCGGACGTAGGCACTCATGACTTCGCCCATGGAGCGGTCTAGGTCGCGGAGGTTGGGGATGAGTTGTGCGATCGCTTTTGGATACCGTCTCAACAACAGCGGCAACAACTTCAAATCTGCTCTCAAAGCCAGGGTAGGAATAGCCTTGAGCGGTGCATATATTTTTAGCAGTCTAGCTTCTAATGCCGCTAGCTGTTCACCACTGCCGGGGCTAAACGCTTCTACTGCCTGTTGATACTGCTTACTATCTCCGTATACTGGCAGCGTTCCGTCTGGAAAGTGATAGTAGCCAAAGGGTTCGTAGGGTACAGCCTCTACCGTTTCACCTAGGATTGCCAACACCTGGCTGATAGGATTTGCTGAACCCACTTCCCCAAGGCCACAGTAGAACGAAGGCCCAGAGTCGAAAGTGAAGGTTTGCCCATTGTGCTTTCGGGTAAAGGCATGCGCCGCGCCGCCCGGTAGCGTATGGCTTTCGCAGACAATGACGCTACGACCGTAGCGGGCAAGTAAAGCCCCAGATACTAAACCACCCAATCCGCTGCCAATAACGACGACATCTGCGGATTGGGTGGCTGCCTTTGACATTAGGTGACATTGGGTTTGAAAGCTACTGAGCGAACTGTTGAGTTGCTTAGCTAGTGTAGCGCCAATGTTTAAGCGCTAGACGTATTGCGCTTGCGTCAAGGTTCTTTCAATATCCGTCAGATACTGCTTGACGGTCGCCTCTTCGTCCGGGGCGATGTTCGTCAGGGCCTGGAGTCGCCAGTTGTTGGCACTGCGAAGCTCCTGAATTTCCTGGTGCACTTTCTCCCTCTCCTGCTTTTTTGCTGCTTCGGCAAGTTCTTCCGCAGCTTCTATCTCGTTCAAGCGTTGATTGAGTAGGACGGATTCTCTCTTGGCAAACGCCTGCACAGCTTCTGTTTGCGCTTGGACGCCGCCAGACTTAACTACCGAATACACTTCCATCAGGCGGTAATAGGCCTTGAGGTAAGTTTCGTCGCCTTTGGGGAGGGTGGCGCTTAGGTGGCTGCGGACAGTGGCTATGCGCTTACGCTGCTGCCACCATTCGAGCAGTATGGGAATAGATACACTGTTAATAGTGGCAGCGGTGAGAGTAGATGGGTTGTGTAGAGGCATTTACAATCTTCTCAACTGAAAACTTATAGGGCAGGTTGAGACGGTCATTCAGAAACGATGGTTTTCCTGTAGCCATATCTCCATGACTATAGGAAGCCCCAAAGGGCGATTGAAAAAACGCTCAGGCTATGTAAAGCCAAGCGAATATTTGCACAGTAGCTCAGGTCACACAAAGTGAGTGATCTGAGCTCAATCCTGTGCTGGTTCTTATATTAGGACGTCAGCTGGCTTTCGTAACCCCTCAAATTGAAAGAACTTACAAAAGTTGTTACCTACCTATGCACAAAGAGCATAAACCTGACAAAGCCTACCCTGCATGCTCTAGTCGGCTGCTGTGATTTTGCTGCTGTGCCGATGCTATGGGTCGTTTGCTTGGCATCTTTGTACATTAGAGCGAAGATAGGGCAAGAGAGCAGATAAAGGCAACCGCCTCGACTGGTTCAGCGGCTAAGCGAATGGCCGTACACATTTTTTATCTATGGCACTTAAGGCAGTTTTATTTGGATTCAATGGCATTGTGATCAACGACGATACGATTCGTCAGACATTGACCAATCAGCTTTTGCTAGATGAGAACCTGCGGCCAGATGAGGACGATTATGCGCAGATGTGTCTTGGCAGAAGCGATCGCGCCTGCCTGAAAGGGCTCCTCGCTCAAAGGGGTCGCAGCGTTAGTGCAGATAGCCTAGATAAAATGCTGACCAAAAAAACAGCTGGCTACCAAACCTGGCTGAGCGAACTTGACAAGCTGCCCCTGTATCCAGGACTAGATGACCTGATTTTTCGATGCCGGGCCGCCAATGTAAAAATGGCGATAGTCACTGGGGCCGAACGTAGCCAAGTGACCAGCGTACTAGAACAAGCTGAGCTGATTGAGCACTTTTCGATTATTGTGGCGGGCGATGACGTTTCGGCTGACGGTAGCAAGCCTGCACCCGATGGCTATTTGCGAGCGATTGATCAGCTGAACAGAGCGTATCTGGACTTGGCTGTGCAGGTGGATGAGTGTATTGCGATAGAGGATTCTTTTTCGGGGATTGAGGCGGCCAAGGCTGCGAACATTCCGGTGGTGGGTGTAGCTCATGTGTATCCGAACCACATGCTACAGCGGCGGGCGACCTGGGTTGTAGATTATTTGCGAGAGATTAAGCTCGACTGGATTGGCGAAAAGTTTGGCGGGACGCGGCTAGACGCGGTGCCTGGGTCTGAGCAGGATACTGAGTCGACTGAGCTAGAACCCTCCTAACTTGGGGCTTTGGAACCTCGCTGAATTTATTAGCTGGACTGCTAACTGGCTACCACTCGTCTGTACCGCCTTCGCCCGATAGCCAATCTGACAAAGTATGAGCTGGCTTGGCCACATTGAAAAGGTGCAAGCCAAAATCTTTGGAGAGATCCTCGCATACTTTGATGCCTCGAACGCTGTTGCCTTTTGCATCTAGAGGTGGCGAGAACGTCCCAATGCCTAGCTTGCTGGGCACTGTGGCCAAAATCCCACCGCCCACGCCGCTCTTTGCTGGGATGCCTACTCGGCAGGCCCAGTCTCCCGAGGCGTCGTACATACCACACGAGAGCATAACGCTAATAACATCTTGCACGTAGTGCTCATTGAGCGCGCGTATGTTTGTAACTGGGTTGATGCCGCCGTTAGCGAGTGTGGCGGCCATCATAGCGATGTCTTTGGCGTTAACTAAGATAGAACATTGTTGAAAATAGAGGTCGAGGGTTTCGTCGATGCGATCACTCACCATGCCAAAATTCAACATTAGGTACGCGATCGCCCGATTGCGAAAACCCGAAGACTTCTCCGATAGAAAAACGGGCATATAAACGTCATGGCTGCGTCCGGTGTAGCGCTCAAACATATCCAGCAGTCGCTTCAATCGTTCTGTGCCATCTTTGCCTTTGATGAGGTCGGCGGTGGCGATCGCACCTGCATTGACCATTGGGTTGTAGGGCCGGTTGGTTGCTTCGTCTAGCACAATGGCGTTAAAAGCTTCGCCTGTGGGCTCATTGCTCACCTTGCTATTTACGTAGTCGCGTCCGTGATCTTCTAGGGCCAAGCCGTAGGTGAATGCCTTGGACATCGACTGAATAGTAAAAAGCTGCTCGCAGTCGCCGACATCGTAAACTTGCCCTTCGGTCGTTACCACGCAAACGCCAAACCAGTCAGGATTGGCCTCAGCTAGCTCTGGAATGTAGTCGGCGACTGCGCCAGCGCCAAGAGGCTGATACTTCTCGTGCAGATCGCTCAAGTAATTGCGGAATGGCGAGGTGATTGCGGTGATTGAGTCTGCTAGCGATCGCAGCTCTCCCTGCCTCATCTGTCTTGTCTCCTGGCTTACTTCCTGACTTGTTTCCTGGCCTGTGTTGCTACCTGCTTGCGCATCTGTCATCAACTTCAATCCTTGTCAATTTGTTCAGCGACTCGACGAAACTCCTGGCTAATCGAATGATTTGGATAGCGCACACAGAATACGCCTTCACTGGCCAGCTGCACCATGTCTTCTGAGAGCGGGAAAACGCCCGCTACCGTTTCACCATAGGTCTCTTCTACTTTTTGCTTTAGCGCATTCGGATTTAGCTGAGCGTATACTTTGTTGATTGCGAGTAAAAGCTTACGTACCTTGAGCTGTTTGGCAACATCCATGGTCACTGCTGTGCCTTGGTAGTCTTGTTTGTCGGGCCGTAGAATTAAGATCAGTACGTGAGAGATCGCAATCGATAAAAAAGTCTCTTTTGACAGGCCCGGATGCGTATCGATAAACAGGTAATCTAGCTGTAGCTCTTTTACCAGCTTGCGAAAGCCGTCGTTCATGAGCCTGACATCGTAGCCATCACGCAAGATGCGAGCAATGCTGTCTGCTTTTACGCTAGAAGGCACCAAATAAAGGCTTCCTTCTGCATTTTCAGGTAGGCCCGCATTGCGACTCACTTCATAGGCGGCCTCCTCAATTGAAATTTCTCCCCATAGGTAATTGTTGAGTGTGTTCGTTGTTTGTTCGGGCTCCAAGCAAAACAAGTTGTGAATGCCAGGAGACGGTACATCGGTATCGACGACGCCAACCCGTTTACCCTTGAGTGCCAACGTCGCAGCTAAGTTCGCTGTGAAGTTTGATTTACCCGTTCCTCCCCGATAGGAATGAATAGAAATAACCTTTGGCATTTTTTGTAGCAATAAAGTGAGTTCATCCTATCAGTATAAAATCGATACTTCAATAAACTCTGTTATTTCTATCTTTGCCCAGTTGATACAGATGCTATGAAGTTTCTACTGTGGTAGCAAGAACTACAAAAGCTTGGAACAACTGATGTTTTATCTGATGTGCTGTTTCGCTAAATGAAGAACTGTCCTAATTAAATACGATGAGCGATCGCAGTTCTTTCCAGAAGTGGAAAAACAATCTTTCAGTTTTGCCGAGCTAGGAAGAGAACTTAAGGGACGCTCACACATACTGTTGTCAAGATTCAAATCTCAAGATTCAAACGGGTTCACACCGAACCGGTTAATCGCAAACCCATCTATTACTGAGGACCCATCCATGACATTGACTTACCACGGCGCTAAGTACACGTTCACACCTCAAACTATTGAAACAGTTGAAAGCAGTATTGAGTGTAAGTTTCGCGGACAGGTATCGAAGCTAAGAGTGCCAAAGGCTATCCCAGCCAAGCCGGTTGTGCATACGCTGACCTATCGTGGTGTTCGCTACCAGGCATAGCTACATGGTTACGTTACTTATTTGTTACTTAGGCCCACATTCCTTAGAATGCAACAGATAAAAACACGACAGGTCAGAAAAAGATGCGTTAGTTGATCAGACCGATTCTTCGGGCTTCTAGCTCGATTTGAACTCTAAGATCTCTGTCGGGATCGTCGCCTATCAACAGCGCATCTTGAATGCGAATCCAGTAGTTACGAATGGTGCGATCGCTCGTTCCCATACGTTTAGCAATCGCCTTATCCGTCAGCCCTTCTTCAAAGCGTAGATGCAGCACCTCTACCCAGTTAGCATGCAGCTCCGGGCGAGACTTTACCGCCTGCGGTAGGTACACCGAGCCGCGCATGGCAAAGTTAATGTACTGAATCATCTCCTGTAAAGGCAGCGCCTTATCCATAGCAGCAAATCCGCCCTCATAGGCTTTGATTGTCGCTTTTAGGCGTACCAGAGGATTGATATCGGTACTCAAAACGGCCACGTTAGGTGCCCACTGCTTGTCGATTAGCGTGCCTGTGAGCAGTTGTTCCACTAGCTTAAGGCCGACCTCAGGTGTGGCGGGTTCGCCCTTTGTTGCTGGAATGCTCAAATCAACAACCATGAGGTGAGGGCGTATCTGTTGTATTTGCTGCGCGGCGGCGGTGTAGTTCTGTGCGGTCCAAATCTCCGCATCGGGATAGGCCTTCTGCAATGCGGGGACCGTTCCCTTCAGCACAGATTCGTGATCGTCAATCACCAAAAATGGAGGTTTGTCGGGCTGCTGAGTCTCTAAATTCACGAGTTTCTATCCTTTTCCTTAGGCCAACTAATCTAATCTCTGATCCAACCTCTCAACCGATGGTGGTTCGCACGGCCAAAAGATCTCGCAGATAGTCCCTTTGGGCGTGTTTTGACGGCGCAAGAACTTCCCTTTTAGCTGCTGAGCGAGCGCTTGGGCCTGCCGGGTTCCCTGGTGTTTTTCAAGGCGATCGTTTTCTGGGCTTTCCGTCAGGCTCTGTAGCAGGCTAGCAATTACGCTGGGCGTTTCACCATTGTCGGTAATTCGCAGGCAGTAAATCTGTTTCTGGGACTCTTTCTGGTGTTCTTTCTGCCGCTCTTCCTGGCGCTCACAGGTTACCGTTAGCCGGGTGATGCCGATGGCGTGCTTGCCCACATTGCAGAGCGCTTCTTGTAAAAACAAGCAGAGTCCTCGCTTTAGCTCGACTGTGAGTACGGCGGTAGACAGCGGCGAAAAGTCGGGCGTGATTTGGAACTGTAGGCTGTCGTAGCCGGGAAAGTCGCGCGCTAGGGTATGGTCGAACACCTGGTGGAGCAGGGTTGCTAATGGCAGATCTAGGTTGAGGCTGAGGCCACTTTCTAGGTAGAGGGCTTCGTCTTGGATGGCTAGGCGCATGGACTGGTAGATGCCGCGCAGGTCTTGGTTTATTTTTTCGAGCTGTGATCGCAGCGGTTCGCCCAATCCGCCATTTGCGTCGGCTCGCAACAGAATAGCCAGCTCCTGTAAAGGGCCGTTGTGAACGGCTTCGTAGGTTTTTTCTAGCGTTTCAGAACGCTGTTGCAAAAGCTGTTGTTTGAGCTGTTTGTTTGGGCCGCTATTTTCTGTCATTGGGTATTCTTCGCGTCGAAGCCTTATGTCCCTATCCGAGCCTGTTTTATCAGCGTTTCTATTTTGCCGAGCAGGCGGGGCCAGTCGATGGGTTTGGTATCGTATTCGTCGCAGCCTGCGGCGAGTGCCTTAGCGCGATCGCTCGCCATGGCATGAGCGGTCAGGGCAATGACTGGAATCTGCCTAGTCGCTGAAGCTGCTTTTAGCTGCCGGGTGGCCTCCCAGCCGTCCATTACTGGTAGGCTCATATCCATCAGCACTACATCGGGCTGTTCTTCCGTCGTTTTGGCGACGCCTTCTCGTCCATCGAAGGCAATTGTCACCTCGTAGCCTACTCGCCGCAGCCGTCGGCTCAGCATGTCTCGATTCATCTCATTGTCTTCTACGAGCAGCACTCGCCGTGGACGGGGTGGCCCTTCATACATAGGGATGTCTGCGACATTTTCTGGGGAGACGGTTGATGCTGAAGCGCTCAAGGCGTCTGGGACCGCCAGTAGTTCTAAGTCTTTTTCTGCGAGCTGTCTGAGGATTTCAGCTTCTTGCTGAATCTCTTTGAAGTAGTCGCTTTCGGTGATTTCGGCTACGGATTGCGATCGCTTTGCCTCGTCAATCTCAATGCGTAGCTCCTGCACCTCGCGTTTTAGGGCGGCCTCATCGAGCTTGCGCTGCGTAACCTCTTCTATTACGCCCTCGTAGTAAGCCGTCTGCCCGTGTGTGTCTTTCACCAGCCGAGCGTTTTCCGTTAGCCAAATCTGGCCGCCTGTGTGTCGGTACGCCTGATATTCAAAGCCATTGACTTCGCCCTGCTGCCGAATCAGCTGTTGAAAGGTTTGCCGGTCAGCTGCATCTACATAAATCTGATTGTCAATATGGGTCACTTGGCTCAGCATTTCTTCTGGCGTTGCGTAGCCGTGAATCTGTGCCATGGCGCTATTTACTCGCAAAAACCGACCGTCTGGTGTGGACTGATAAATGCCGGCCTGGGCGTTTTCAAAGATGCTGCGGTAGTTTTCTTCGGCGAGCTTGAGCGCATGTTCGGCTTCTTTGCGATCGCTAATGTCGTACAGCACGGTAAGCACCGTCGCCTCTTGGTCAAACACCAGCGGCTGCATAGAAGCCGCCGCCCAAAACAGCTCACCATCGGCTCGCTTACACTGAATCTCCTGTCGGTAAACGCTCTCCTGATTCGATATGGCCTGCACAATTTCCTGACGCTCTTCAGGATGAAAATAAAACTCTGGCATCGAGTGCGCTAGCAGCTGTTCTACCGAAAGGCCCAAAGCGGGCTCAGCGGCTAGGTTGGCATACAGAATTTGGCCATCTTCTATGCGAGAGATCAAAATCGGCACGGGCGTTGCTCCCGCAATTAGCCGTTGGGCCAAATACATTGACTGCTGCTCCTGCAATCGCTTTTTCTCCAGACAAGCTGCAATTTTCGCCTGGAGCAGTATGGGATTAAACGGCTTGGATAAAAAATCCTCTGCGCCCATTTCAATACAGTGCACCACACTGTGCAGCTCATCGAGCGCGGAGATCATAATCACAGGCGTGGTCTGCCAGGCGGCACTTTGCTTGATTTGGCTGAGCACATCAAGCCCATTCATATCTGGCATAAAAATATCGAGCAGCACTAGGTCGTAGCTCGCTTCGCTCATCATCTCCAGTGCCTGAGCGCCGCTATTAACCGTAACGACCGTGTAGCCCTGACGCTCTAGCTGCCGAGAGAGTAAATCGCAGTTAATGGTGTTGTCATCTACTACCAAAATGCTGCCGCCTACAACCTTGGGCGCACTTTCTTGTACTGAGCGAATTAGCTTGTCTGCCGTTTGGGCAAATAGCTGACTAGCCGGGTTGTGTAGCTGTAGGTGAGGCATTGCCGAAGACTGACCTGCCAGCATGTGTAGCTGCTGCTGTGCCAAGTTCACAATGTCGTTGGTCATGCCGAGTAGCCGCTGCGCTGCTGTATCGATTCGCTGTAGATCTGTGGTGTGCACAGCGGGTGCGTCTTCTATCAGCATTTCGCAGTAGCCCATCACTGTGCTCAAAGGGGTCAACAGCTCCAGACGTACCCGCGCACTAAAGGAATTGATATCTTGCGCTACCGGGTGGTGTTTGAGCTGTGTGGGGTTGAGAATAGCGTCGGTTGAGTTCAGTAGCTGTAGTCCTGCCACGTGGACTTTTTGCAAGTCTTGATAGAGGTCTGTGTTAGCAGCCTCGGAGACTTCATCAAGCAGAATTTCGCTGTAGCCAATGATGGCGTTAATAGGGGTGCATAGCTCGTGCCGCAAGTGTCGCAGCAGCAGGCGTTCTAGCTGTTCATCGACAGCCGAATCTGAACTGGCTATGTCTTTGTCTTCAGGCTCAGGCGCTGTGGGCAGCCAGTCTTCTATCTTACTGATGAGCCGTTTGAAGTCAATTGGTTTTGTTTCGTAGCTGTCGCAGCCGACGGCTAGTGCTTTCTCTCTATCTCCTGCCATCGCGTGAGCCGTTAGCGCAATCACTGGAATCTGTTGTACCTGAGGGTTGTCTTTGATCTGCTGCGTGGCTTCCCAGCCATCCATCACCGGCATACTCATATCCATCAAGATCAAGTCAGGAGATTCAGATAGGCTTTTGGGCAGTGCCTCACTTCCATTACGACCGCTCACTACGCTATATCCTCGCCGCTCTAGCCGCCGAACCAGCATATTTCGATTAATCTCGTTATCTTCTATAAGTAGAATTTTAGCCATGATCGGTTGCTATATTTATCGGTTGCTGAGGGCAGTGGCAAAAAGCCGTCACGGTAGGCACACTCGAAGACTAGGCACTCAAAGACTGTTGCGTTAGGTTTCTGCTTGACCACCGGTTTCTGCTTGACCACCGGTTTCTGCTTGACCACCGGTTTTGGCGTGGGTCGCGATCAAGTGGTGGATTTCATCTACTAGCGTTTGGCGACCAAAGGTACCCTTTTGGTACAGCTGCTGAATTTGCCCCTGTAGCTGCTGTCGTTCTCCTGCGCTCAGGTCTTTGGCAGTGAGGACAATAACCGGAATCGATCGCCACTCGGCCCGTTGCCTTAACCGCTGCAGAAACTCAAAGCCATCCATCTCAGGCATCATTAGGTCTAGCAAAATGACGTCGGGCCGCTGATGCTCTAGCCGCTCAATTGCCCGCAGCCCGTTTTCAGCTTCTGTCACCTGCCAGCCACAGACCTGTAGCTGACGGCGCGTCATCTCCCGGTTTGCGGCGTTGTCTTCTACAAGCATGACCCGGTTCGGCTCGGCTTCAGGGGAGTGATACTTTTGCAGTACCGACACCAGATGCTCGGAACTCACTGGCTTGAGCAAATAGTCTGATGCGCCTAGGGCATATCCCATCCCCTTATCGTCGGTGATGGTCATCATCACTACTGGGATATGGGTGAGCTGAGGGTCGAGTTTTAGCGATCGCAAAACAGTCCAGCCATCCATCTCAGGCATCATGACGTCGAGCAAAATTGCATTGGGTTTTTCGGCGATCGCCAGCCGAATGCCTTCCGGTCCGTTCGCCGCTGTAATCACCCGATACCCTGCCTGGCCCAAAGCGCGCCGCGTTAAATCCCGTACAGAATCATTGTCGTCAATGACCAGAACCGTATTTCTCTCTAAATTTTTCTCTAGAGTCGAAGCTGGGTTTGTAGTGCTGGCCGCTGGGTGAACGACTGCCGCTTCACGCTGCACCTGATCGATTGCGCCTAGGGCTTCGCTTTGTGACGTGACCGTTTGGGTGGTTGTCGGCGATCGCGCAGCCACTCGGCTAGGCAGCCAGAGTGTAAACGTCGTCCCTTGCCCACGCTCACTTTCACAGTGCACATCGCCCCCCATCATTTGGCAAAATGTTCGCGTAATCACTAGCCCTAGTCCAGTGCCACCGTAGTTACGCGTTGTCGACCCATCTGCCTGTACAAACGCCTGAAACAGCTTGGCCTGCTGCTCTGGCGTCATGCCAATGCCGGTATCGCTCACTGCAAACGTCATCCCCGGTTCATCTAAGCCAATCAGGCCATTGGGGTTATCGCCGCCTGCGGTTTTCCACTCGGGTAGCACCGCTTGGCGAGCCACCGTCAGCGTAATCGCGCCGCCTTGCGTAAACTTGGCCGCATTGCTCAGCAGATTCAGTAAAGACTGTCGTAGCTTTGTGTTGTCGGCATACATTGTGCCGATGTCCGCCGAACAGTGAACGTTTAGCTGGTTCTGATTTTTGCTTATCAGCGGGTAGGCTGTCTCAGTTACCTCTGCCACTAGCTGGCTTACGTCGAAGCTTTCTAAGTAGAGGTCCATCTTACCGGCCTCAATTTTTGAAAGATCGAGAATATCGTTGATCAGCGCCAGCAAATGCTTACCTGCGCCGTGGATTTTCCCTACATCGTCAATTAAAAGCGGATTAACCTGATGAGCCAGGTCTTCTTGCAGCATTTCGCTGTAGCCAATAATGGCGTTTAGCGGCGTTCTGAGCTCATGGCTGACGTTGGCCAAAAACTGACTTTTTGACTGACTCGCCTGTTCGGCCTCAGCCCTAGCCTGTTGTGCTGCTTGGGTACTCTCGGCTAGCTGAGCGGTTCTTTGCGCTACTGCCGAGTTGAGGTTTTGTTCTCGCAGTGCGACTTCGTGGGCCATATTTTGAAAGGCTCTCACCAGCTGACCGGGCTCATCTGAGCGCTTTGCCATCCGATTCATGTCGGCGGTTTCAAGTGATTGTATTTGGGTTGTGTCGATACTGCTGCCGCCGCTAAGACGACGGGCAATCGCTGTGAGCTTCACAATCGGCCGAATTACGCTGCGCCGCAGCAATCGGTTGATGAGCCCCGCCGCCGTTGCAAAAATCCCCACAAAAATGCCGATAGAGAGGTTGCGATACTGCTGGCCTCGGCTGAATACCTCGCCTGCTGGAATATAGATAGTTTGCGCGGCCACTACACCGTTCAGAGGCCAGTCAAATCCGTTTTGGCTACCGTAGGTCGTCAGCTGAGACTGGGGTGCATCGGCAGGACGCCCGTGACATTCCAAACAGCTCGCACTGGTCACTCTCAGTGGACGGGCGCTGTAAAACAGTTTCTCTCCGTCTTCGTTTCGATATCCCGACAGTACGCTCAAGCTGTCGTTTGCCTGAAACTGATTGACCAAGTCCACCTCAAACTCGGTCGCCAAGTCTCTCGGGTTTGTTGGATTCAGCGTGGCTTCTTTATAAAAGAAATTTTCGTGGCCAGGGCTTTGACGAAATGACTCAAACACCTCACGTGCTGAATAGGCTGGCACCGTCTCTGCAACAAACTCTTCTTTTGTTCTCAGCTGATATTCCAGCAGAGGCCGCACGTTCTCACTGGTGTAGTCGCGCACAGAGTTCATGGTCTGTGTCAGGATTTCGGCTTGCATGATCACTTCACCCTCCGCGCGCTGCCGCATTGCCCGTGACAGGAGGACGCTGCTGAGCAAAATTCCACCCAGAAAGATTAGCGTTAGAAATAATGTGAATTTTTGACCAAGTCTGAGCTTTTTCATCATGACACTTAAAAAGTTGATGAAGGACGTTGACGGTTTCTGGGTAGCTTGTGACTAGTCAATTTTACTTAGACTCTATCAGAATCAAAATAACCAGAATCAAAATAACTTGATGTGTAGTCAGTATTGTTTTTAGCAAGGTTTCATCTTGAGCTTGTTGAGGGTGATACCGGCTTAAAACGATGCATGTCAGCACAAACGTTTGGGCCTATCTTGTACTACACGTAAGTTCTATGGGTTATGCACTTATTAGTCAGTGATTCGCTATTAGTCAGCTATTCATTGGCGACTGTGCTCTATTGGCTGTGCAGACTTCTCTGTTGTATTGCGCTATGTGTTAGCTGCTGAGTAGCGCTTGTAACCTGGCTGGCAGCGATTCCGAGGAGCATACTGCTCGACACCAACACGACAAACATCACCACAATTGTCATCAGCGCATCTGCCCACGAATCTTGTGGAGTGTTGCGATCGTCATCATGCTTAGCCGCGCGCGCGCAAAAGCCAGATTCTTTGTAAACATCTGCTGTAGTGAGCACAGCTGTCTTTTCTGGAGAAAGTGCCTCCGAGGTAGAACTCGGTGCGAGTTCTGACATGGGGCCGGTAAACCCTTCGAGTTGACGATAGTGTGCGTTGAGGTAGGCCGCTTGAGGGTAGCGGGACATGGGGTCGTTAGGAGTGTTCATAAGAAAAGCCTCGTTACATGAATCTGAGCCCAGTATCTATGGGCAGTAGAACGAAGCCTTTCCTAAAATGGTAAAAGCGAAAGGCCATGCTTCCAGATGAAGAACAATCGAAAACCGCTTTTTCCACGTTTGGAATAGTGGGCGATGGAATTTGTGTTGTGATAAATCCAGAAGCAATGAGTGTGGAATTTGCTTCTGAAGTCATTACTCTTTAGGTCTTAACAGCTATGTCTTATCCCAAAAATAGATGCCTTTTTCCTAACCATGTTCTAAGAACAATCTTTAGAGCTTCCGCAATCGTATTGGAAAATATGATTGGGCTAGCTGCGATCGCTCACACCAGTCTCAGACACAAAGCAAGGGTTCTAAAGCGCTTTGCTAAGCCCTTAAAGTACTCCAGTACGGTTTGTGTCGTGGCTGGCGGTATTTTGTTGGCAGCGAATGTGCCGACGAGCCGCTTTGGGTTTATTTTCTTGGCGCTGAGTTCGGCTCAATTGTTGTTAGCAAGTTTGGCAGAAAGCGATCGCACTACCACCTTCTACGCAGTCTCTCTTTTCATCTGCGTAGACTGTTTGGGTATTTATCGCTGGATATACATCGGCTGTTAAAATCGAACGCTTCTACAGAGCGACGAGAAAATTTTCAACTACTATGCTCTTTCAATCTACGTGCCTTTTCAAGATTTTTTTGACTTTCTCTTCCTTGATAGGCTTACTCATAAATCCAGAGGCTCCAGATATTTTTACGCGTAGCCTGTCAATGATGCCACGATTACTCGTCACAATAATAATGGGCGTCTTTTTGAACATACTCATGCGGCGAATTTGGCCACAGACCTCAAACCCGTTGGCCATTGGCATCACTAAGTCTAGAAAGATTAGCTTAGGTTTCATTTCGATGAGCGTAGGTAATGCCTGAAGCGGATCTGGAATATTGATATACCGATAGCCCGCCCCTTCTACAATTGCAGACATCATACGACTGTCAAACAGGCTGTCTTCGATATGCGCAATTTTAGGCAGATGCTGATTACTGTTTTTGCCTGCCTTTTCAATAGGCGTTTTCTTTTTGCGGGCTTTGGGCTGTGAGTGAGTACTGTTCTTTGGCGATACCTTCGGTGCTGACGCCGTTGAGCTGGGTGAGCCTACTTTTTGTTGACTTGAAGCCAGTTTTGACTCGTTCAGTTTTGATTCAATCGATTTGGCTAACTCTGAGCTGGGGTCTTCTGTTTTAGATAAAACCGCTGCCCTTGCAGGATTTTTATCTGGTGAGGCTGTACCAGATGAAGTGGTTGCGGATGGGGCCGTTTTGGGGGGAGTCGCCTCAGGCAGAGCCTCTGTAGACAGGGGCGCTTTGGACGAAGCCTTCTCAGCTGGTACGGTTTTAGGTAGCGCGGTTTTGGGTGGCACAGCCCCGGATGGTGCGGCTTTGGTCGAAATACTCTCAGGTGATGCAGTCGCCTTAGATGAATTGCTTTTAGGTGACGAGGTCTTAGTTGAGGTAGCTTCAGGTGATACAGCAGCGTTAGATGCAGTCGTTTCTTTCGGTGGCGCAGCCTTTGGGATAGTGGGTACAGGCAGAGCAGCTTCAGATGAGCTCTCCTTCGCTTCTGGTGTTTCTTCTGACCGCGTAGAGACTGCTGTCTTTTGTTCTGTGTCAGGTGCTTTATCTTTTTCCTTGTTTCCGTCTGGTACGGTCAGTTCTAGATGAAAACCGTGGGTTACGTTCTCGACGAGATCGGGAAGTGTCGTTAAGCTGAGCAGCTGCTTAGAGACGTAGGGCAGAATCGACTTTGTGATCGGAATGATGGGTTGTTTGCACGCAACAGAGATATCTCTGAGCGTTCCGCCTTCATTCGCAAAGCTACTGAGTGTTTGAAAGGTTGAGAGGGGAATGCGTTCTTTTAGTGCTTGGGCATTTTCAATGACAGGTGCATAGTCTGGAGAAATCTTCGTGAGTCCGACTTGACTCCACTTTTCCCACTCTTGCTTTGCCCGCTGCAATGACTGTAGCGATTCGAGCATGATGAAAGGCATGTTAGAAGCCTCTCTAGGCTCTGTCTTCATCAAGAGTTCGACGGTTTGAGCCGTATGTAAGGTGCCCTTTTGTATGACGTCGAACAGCACTTCTGCGATGTAATGCTCTACGACTTTTTCAAACACTTCTCTGGGAAACTGTTTGCGCCTGACTAGTTTGGCTACAGATGCATAGTTCCAGTACTCGTAGTAGACGCTAACTGGCTGACTAACTTGCTTAAAGAAGGCAGGATTGTGTAGTGCGATGTATCTTTGCCAGCGCCGCAAATCATGAAACCCTGCTTGCGCCCAAACAATTCGCCCCAACAAAAAGTACAGATACCACTGTTTCTCCTCTGGCCCAGAAATTCTAAGGAATCCTGTGAACTGTTTTTCGTAGAAGGTTCGTATTTTTTCGGTGAGTATTGTTGAGAACATATGTTATTGGAGAGAAAGCTCTTACATGGGCCTTAAAGGCACCATTGAAGTAGCATCCTTAAATTTGTTGGCCTTTATATTCGGATGAACTGTTATATATGGGGTTTGATGTGCCTAATGAGTAGTATTGACAGGAGATGTGGTTTCCCCATCGTAGAGAACACTGCAATCGACAACTATCTGATGGGTGATAGCTCTGAAGGCTTCTTCTAGCGTACGCGTTGTGAAAATGGTCTCTAGCCGGTGTTGCAATGCTGCCGGACTGGCCACTTGTTTGTGTAGCTCTTGAATGATCGCCAGCATAGGAATAGACTCAATGCGATCGCTGGCCTCTTCCCACTGATTGCAGCAGATACAGTAAAGCAGCTTTTTTATCTGAATTCTATTGTCGTCTTGTTCTAATCGATTGGCTAAATCCATATGTAGCGAACCCACAGATTCAGGCTGTGGGCTCGTAGGTAGTGCTGGATGCTGTTTGACTATGGGCTGTGTGTTGACTATGGGCTGTGTATTGACTATGGGCTGTGTATTGACTATGGGCTGTGTATTGACTATGGGCTGCTTGTTGGTGGTGATGGGCTGCTTGCCTTGTTCGGCGAGCTGTTGCCCTCTGCTAGGGCTGTGGAGTATGAGGGGCTTTAACCCAGTATCTCTTGATTCAGGTGCCGAAGCCTCTAGATTGTCCATTTCAGGGACATTTTCATACTCTCCATAAAAGTCTTGTAAATTGTTGAGGATGACGCTAGTTGCTGTGGAATATTCTTTTGGCTGCCCTAGAAAACTTATAGCTTGATTTAGACTCGTCTGGCACTCAGATAGTGTCAGGTTGCTCTCTGTAAATGATTCTAGTAATAGCTTAAGCGAAGCCCCTGCTAGTAACGTTTTGCTACTTTCTGCGCTACCTTGCTGAGTCGCTAGCAGTAATGCCTTGATTTTGTAAGCCTCTGGATGAACTGAGAGGGCTTTCAAGGTATTGTTGAGCGGGACGATAAAGGGAACCGCAATTTCTCGGATTACTTCGGCTTCTTTTGTTGTCTGTGGCTTCTCAGGCGCTACGTGGTATGCCGAAACGTACTCTTTTATGTTTTTTAGGGATAGTTCTCCAGCATAGCAAGCTTCTATACTGAGCCTGGACTTCACCACTTCATACACAACTTGCGACATGCAAATCGAACCTGGTTTTGCCTCTGCTTCTAGCCTGGCCGTAATATTGACTGCACTACCCATAATGTCGCCGTTGTTAAAAAAAATATCGCCTAAATGAACCCCTATGCGATGAACAAAATGCTGGTTTACAGACTCTTTTTCAGCCAACGCTAGAAATCTGTTCTGTATTTCCATAGCACAAGAAACAGCCTGTACAGCACTAATAAAGTACATGAGTAGGCCGTCTCCTGTTGTTTTAAGGATGCTGCCTTGAAACTGCTGGCATAGGTCTGAAATGAGCTGTAGGTCTTGATTGATGAGGGCCAAGGCGGCATCTTCATTTTGTGACATACGCCGACTGAATCCAACCGCATCGGTGATTACGATAGCGGCCAAAGAACGCTGTATTTCATTCTGTGTAGATGAGGCGTCATTTGGCATTGGTCCAGCCGCAAGGCTCCTTGTGTAGGTAGTTTTGTTGTTTGTTAATATCTGTTGTTTATGATCAAGTCGAAAAAAGAAAAGTGCGAAAATTCTATTTAATTGGTTGAAGAATTAATTGGTTGAAGAATTAATTGGTTGAAGAGTTAATTGGTTGAAGAGAAATGGCTGAAGTGTACAGAGGAGAGCTTGTTTATGAAGCGATAGGCTTCTCGTTGGTTTATGCATGAAAAATGTAGTGATGACCCCCGATATGAAGATAATTGGCTGATTAAACAGGCTTACCTTATATTTCCCAAATGCAAATTGGCACTACACGTCGTATTCCTACCGATTTTGTCTCGATTTGACCCAATCTCTGTTTTGAAGTATGTAAGAACAGACACTATCTCTAGTATTGGAAATACGTTGCTGAAGAGATGTTTACACCGCTGAGTTGAGCCGAGCGTTTTGGCTTAAGCCTTGTTCAGGTTACTGTGCTTTTTTTCTTGAGGGCTTCAAGGGCTTCAGGGCTGTTGATAGTTTCGTTGATTTCTGTCTGAAGGCGTTCGAGGGTGGAGTCTGCTTTGGCCTGGACAAGGATATTTTGCATGACGGTGTTGACACCAGTTTCGCCCCAAGTGCAGCCTTGCACGAGGTATTGCTTAGTGGCTTGCCCAACCGCGTAGGTTCCATAGCCAGCGGCACCTGCCTGGGCGGTCATAGCACTCGCGTAAGCGGTAAATCCAGAGAAACTCTCAAAAGCACTCCAAATAGCGGCCCCGCTTTTGCCGAATCCTAAAATAAGACCTGTGCCAAATTCACTTAGCAACAGCGTGCCGGAGCTACCGATAATTGACTGCCAAAGCCTGCTGGCCTCGAAGCTGGTCATGGGAAATCCGTAGAGCTTTGAGAGCGAGCGAATCATGACGATGTCTGAGCTGACGCCCCCGAGGATATCGAGGATGGCAATGGGGTTGAAAGCAACTGCGATCGCCTTGTACTTTGCATACTGCCAAATCAACTCGTCTGCTTTCCCCTGATTCAGTTCAGCGGTTGTTTTCGATAAATTCTCTTCTATGATGCCAGCCTCACGGAGCGCATTTAGGGCGACTAGGGTCGACCCTTCTTCCTGAATGATGTCAAGCAGCGCGGTTTTGAGCGGGTCTATTTGTGCAGAGGGACTTTCCCACTCATTCGTGGTGCGACCATCGGGCCATTCCGTGCGCACTTGCACGGGGGAAGGCTCGGCGGAAATCATCACGATGTCGTCAACGAGCCTTGCACCCTGAGGTAGGTTGGCGTTTTGTTCTGCTTGTTGCCACAGCGTTTGGAGATTGTTGGCAACGGTAGTTTTGTCGGTGTCTGGATAGAGATCTACTTTGTTGAATACCAATAGAAGCGGTTTGCGAGTGGCATAGAGCTGCTGTAGGGCAAGGTACTCGGTTTGGGTGACATCGCCAGAGACCACAAAGAGAATGAGATCGGCTTGCTGAGCAATCTCCTGGGCCATCTGTGCGCGCGCTTCGCCTTCAATTTCATCGAGACCCGGCGTGTCGATAAGTTCTATTTTTAAGGGGTCTCTTCCGAGGCTGCTTGTTTTTGCTAATGCTGAGTTTTCTGTTTTGGATGGCTCAGGTGTCCAGTAAACAGACCTTGGCCATTTGGTGACACCGTTGAGGGGGCCAGTTTCAAGAATTTTTTCGCCAATGAGTGCATTGATGACAGCTGACTTACCGCGACTTACCAGTCCAAAGACGGCAATTCGCAGATTTGAGCTATCGAGCTTGCTTATGAGAGCTGTAAGCTGGTCAATGCCGGTTTTGACGGTGGCCTGACGAGTCAGCTCTTGATCGGTGAGCTGAGTCATCTTGAGCTGAGGAATATAGCGGTCGATGGCTTGCCGCAAGCTGTTGCGGGCTTGTTCGATGATGGGGTTTTGGGCCGATGCAGGGGATGGCATATTTTTGACCTATGCAGCCGCAGTTTTTTCTGCCACAGGCAGGTGAGAGAGTGCTTGCTGTACGAAGGTCTGTAGGCTCAATCCTTGCTTTGTTGCTTTGAAAATAGTCTGTAGCCGACCACCCATTTCGCTGAAGGCAAATTTTTGCTGCTTTACTGGCAGGTAGCTTTGTTCTTCAAAGAATTCGACGAGGCTAAGACCCACGGTGCGGGTAAGGTAGGCAGCGCTGACGCCCTGAAGGGCACCGCCTGCTACGTAGGTAGCGGCGTGCGTTTTTAGCAGGCTACCGAAAGCTTGAGTGGAAAGTTCTACTAGGCCAAGTTTTACCAGCAGTTCGGCCAGAGTACTTGCCGCCTTTTTGCCCTGCTGTAGGGAAAATGTTTGGCCGTAGACTGACCCAAGGTCAACGATGAGCTGGGCGTTGATAGCGGTGGACGCCAGCAGGTCTAGGCTGGGGAGTGGGCTGGCAAACGCGCTACCGGCCGCAATCCACTGCATCTGCTCGACGATGGGCATAGCGCGCTCTCGGCGCTGCTCATTGAGTATCTGTTGAGTCTGCGTTTTGAGCGCTTTTGCCTGGCGCAGGGTCGTGGTGAGTACGAGCTGCTGGGCTTCGTTTTCGGTGAGGTGAGTTAGCCTGTCGGTGAGGCTAGTGAGCTGAGCATCGGGTTGCTCTGTATATTCTTGAACGGTGCCGTCTTCGTGGTGTCGGCGGACTTTGATGGGGCTAGGGTTGGCCGCGATCGCACTCACCCCAATACCCAAATCTTCTACCCGAGTTTGAATGCGTTGCAGTACAGATTGACGGTCGGCAGGGATGAGCTGGTCTTGCTTGTTGAACGCAATATGGGTGCGATAGCCTGCCTGGAGTAGAGTCTGAATTCGCTTTAATTCTGACTGGGTGAGGTCACCTGCTGTTACAAAAAGAACAATATCCGCATCAGTATCTGTTTCGGTAGAAAGCAGTGTCTCTACCTCGGCAATTTCTGTGATATCAATCACTTGTTTGTGTGACGGCTGCCACTGCGTAGATAAACAAGAGACTATTTCAGACTTCCCTGTAGATTTGTTGCCGACGACTGCGATGGAGAGAGATTCTCTATTTGCCCCTGCTAGCACCTGTGTAATTGCCAGCTTTTGGTCTTCTACTTGTGCCCAGATAGATAGATTTTTGTTTACTTGAGCGTCTTCGGGTAATTCTTCAATCAGCGTAGCAAGGGTCGTTTCTACGTCTGTAATGACCTTCTCCACAGCTAGCTTATCGACGGTTTGCAGTGCTAGCGGGGGCTCAACGGTGAGCGGAGCACCTTTAGCTTGCTTGAAGAACCACACACCCGCACCCAGTGCAATAGCACCCATTAGCGCTGAGCCATCGCCCAATGCATGGCCTACCGGAGAGTGGCCCACAATATTGAGCAGCCATAGGCTGGCTGAAAGACCTAAACCACCGACCAAAATGGGACGCTTCAGTTGCATGAGGAAGTCACTCTTGAGCTGCTACACATATTGTATAGAGCTGAGCAAACTTTGGAAAAGTAGGGAGAACCGTGGCGGTAGGCCTGCTGCGTTGCTTTGGTGCGCGCTTCGTGCCATCGTAGATGTCACTGAACATGGCAAGCTATAATGGCGCATCTAGTGCCAGACATGTGTAGTGTCTGATGGAGTTTAGTGCTTAGCACCGTGCCAGACACTGAAAGTGGGCATCTGACGCTCCGTGCATATTAAACCTCTCGGCAGAAATCTAATGACAACGCGTATTCAATGGAAGTCTGGTAGCCTGCAAAAAAAGCTCAAGGATCAGACCGCTCATGGATTAAGCACAGGAGATTTGCAGCCGATTAAGACTGAGGTAGAGCAAGTCCCCGATGGTGATATTAACTTTGTAGTTTATATTTTGGAAAGCCTCGCGGAAAAACAGGCGCAAGGCCAGGCCAATACAGAGAATCCTTTCCTGCCGTACGAGCCTGATTTGTACGTTACCGATATTACAGATACGCACCTTTGCTTGCTCAATAAGTTCAACGTGGTTGAAAATCATTTTTTGATTGTGACCCGTGAGTTTGAATCCCAGGAGAACTGGCTGACGAGCGCCGACTTTGAAGCGCTGACCAAGTGCCTGAGCGAAGTAGATGGCCTAGCTTTCTACAACGGCGGGGAAATGGCGGGCTCTAGCCAGCCTCATAAGCATATTCAGGTCGTGCCTCGCACTGGAGAGCTGAGTGAGCTGCCGATAGAAATTGCGCTAACCAAAGCGAAAGTGTCGGGCGGCAATCGCTGGTCGCCGCTGCTGCCGTATAAGCATGCGATCGCTAAATTCCCGCCCCAAAAAGCAGGCCTCTCTGGCGACGTGCTCACCAAGCTGTACATGAGCCGCTACCTCATGCTGCTCAAGGCCGTAGGGATTGATGCTTCTAACCAAGATGCGCCTCAAACCGCGCCTTACAACTTGCTGTGCACTCGCCAGTGGATGATGTTGATTCCACGCAGCGCGGAAAATCATGAAGGGATTCCGGTCAACTCCCTTGGTTTTGCCGGTTCTCTACTGGTGAAAGATAGAGCTGAGCTGACACAGCTGCAAGAAATGGGGCCTTTGAACCTACTGCGCCAAGTGAGCTTCGAGCGTGAAGAAGAATAGGTGAGCTTCGAGCGTGAGGAAGCGTAGGTGAGACTAGAGTCATTGAGAAAACGCTCACGGTGCATAGCCTGCTGCCTGCATGTCAAACATTTTGGCGTATAGGCCCGCTTGCTTCAAAAGCTCTTCGTGGGTGCCTAACTCAGCAATTCGGCCTCCATCAAGTACTAGAATACGGTCGGCTAGGCGCACTGATGAAAAGCGATGGCTGATGAAAAAGGTGATTTTGCCCTGGGTGAGCTGTCTGAAACGCTGGTAGAGATCGAATTCTGCGATCGCATCCATCGCCGAAGTCGGTTCGTCCAGGATCAAAATTTGAGCGCTGCTCATAAATGCTCGCGATAGCCCGATCTTCTGCCACTGCCCGCCAGATAGCTCACGCCCATCGGGAAACAGGTTGCCCAGATGCGTTTGATACTGTCGCTCTAGACTGCCAATAAACTCTGCAATGCCTGCCTTTTGTGCGGCTTCCTGCGCCCGTTCCGGGTGGTCCCACTGCTCCACGTCGCCAAATCCAATATTCTCTTGAATGCTTAGCTTGTATTGGGCAAAGTCCTGAAACAAAACAGCAATGTTTCGCCGCAGCGATTTTAGGTCGAAGGCCGAGAGGGGAATGCCGTCTACGGTAATAGTTCCGGTAGTGGGTTCATATAGCCGAGTGAGTAGCTTTACGAGGGTTGTTTTTCCAGCGCCGTTTACACCGACGACGGCGATGCTTTCTCCAGGATTTACTTGAAAATTGATATCTTCGAATACGGTGCGATCATGCTTCGAATGGACTCCGTCATCGCTTCCGCCATAGGCAAACCCCACTTCTCTTAAAGCCAGCCCCTGCCGAATTTTGTTGGGGAACGCCTTGGGCTGTGCTGGGCTCGTAATGCTGGGCTGAAGTGCCAAGAAGTCGAAGAACTGAGTCATATGGAGATTGGCATCGTAAGTGCTCGCCAGATTGTGAACGCAGCCCGTGAGTAACGACTGCGATTGGCTAAAAGCACCGCTATACATGACAAAGTCACCCAGGGTAATTTGTCCCTGTACCGTTTTGACCAAAATCCAAGCGTAGGCAGCATAAAAGCATAGATGGGGCACTATGCCTACGCTGAAACGTCCTATGGCTTGAGCACGTGCCATTTTCTCAACTTCGTCTTTGTACTGAGCGTAGGTATCTTGCCACCGCGCTAAAATCTGTTCTCCTAGGTTGAACAGACGGATCTCTTTGGCATAGCGCTGCTGTGTGAGCAGCCCTTGAAAGTAAGCGACTAAGCGGCCTTCAAATGTGTTCTTGCGATTGAGCATGAACTTTTTCTTGGAAAAGCTCACACCTTTTTGCAGCAGTGGCAGCGTGGCTAGTAGTAACAAAAACAGAATGATTGGGTTGAACTGAACTAGCAGTACTACTAGTCCCGCTAGGTTGATGAGCTGACCCATGAGATTGGTGGCATAGTCGAGCGATCGCACCGGGTAGCTGCTGCCGCTTTGGGTCGCCAGGCTGAGCGAGTCGTAAAATGCTGGCGATTCAAAATGGTTGAGATCTAGCCGAATCGCTTGTCGCAGCAGCTTTTGCGTCGCTGTGAGCGATAGCCTATCCGAGAGCATTTGCGACACAAAAGGGCGCGCCTCCCCTATGCTCAGGCGTACAACAGACAGCAACAAACGGGCTACAACAAGTATGGAGATAGGAGCCCAAGCTGCGTAGTCCCAGCGAGTGTACTGGTCAGCATTTTGACCTGCGTTGGCAGTGATCCAGTCAATGATGAGTTTGTTTGTATAGAGTAGACCGATAGGCAGCAGCGCACCTACTGCTGTAACACAGACCATCGCTAACAGCCATTTGGGTGCGGCCTCCCAAACTAGTGCTAACAGCCTACGTGTATTGCTCAAATTCTTGAAAAACTGTGTATTGAGCTGGGGTTTGGACATAGGTGCAGTGAACTCAGTAGGCGCTGACTACTTTTAGGTTTCCTGGTTTGATGCCAAAAAGAACGAGACTTTTGAGAATATGCCGGTAACGGTTGAGAGATAATCCGAACAATCACGGTGATACTGGCTGTTGCATTCGGTGATTAATAGTATCAGCCACACCTGTTCTCAACTATGACAGACATTAAACACCGCGTTTGGGATATCGGTTTGCCGCGTACAGGCACCACCACATTTTGCGAAGCCGTAAAGCTACTGGGCTATAGCAAAGTAAAGCACAACCCCAGATACGAACATTTGCAAGACCTAGAAGCAGCCTCAGATGCTGGCTGCGTAGTCTATTACAAATATCTAGACTTCAAGTATCCCAACTCTAAATTTGTTCTCGCGCTCAGAGACTTAGACTCTTGGCTAGCGTCTGCTGAGTTCATTTACACCAAGTATCCGGCAACTGATAAGGACATTGCAATTTTGCGACGGATGCATATCTACGAGAGTGTCACGTTTGACCGAGACAAGTTTGTTGCGGCTTACCATCGTCACTATGCAGATGTTCGACGATACTTTGCCGACCGGCCTGATGATTTGTTGGAGATGAATATTGTTGAGGGTGAAGGCTGGGAAAAACTATGTCCTTTCTTAGATTTGCCAGTGCCTGAAGCCGCCTTCCCCCATCGTAATAAGCGTACGGACAACTACCCTGCTCCCCGCGTTGAAAATGCGACAGAACCGAAGCCTGAACTGGCCCTTAGTAAATAGTCGCAGCCCGCAAAAATCTTTCATTTACACAGCGCTGTCCATTCTAGAGCTATCCATCCCAGAGCTATCTATTTAGAGCTATCTATGACCACTCTCTCATCCACACCCTCTCAGCGGCTGCCACAATCTGTACCCAACACAGCACTACCCACCACTGGACCCTCTAGCTATGCCTTTACCTTCGTTTGCCAAAAAGGCACGCTAGAAGGGCTTTCTTTGCTACTGGTCGCTTCTTTGAAGCGGTTTTTATGCTGTGAATATGAACTGATTGCAGCGGTGCCTCGGCCAGGTGGCAAGCGAGGAGATTTGAGCCCGGTGACTTATCGGCTGTTGGGTGAGATGGGTGTGCGGATTGAGTACTTTGACAATCCAATTTCGGGCGATCGCAAAGGAGACCTCCTCACCAACAAGATCTACTGCTTCGAGATCCCAACCAAAATGGAGAAAACGGTATTTCTCGATTCTGATTTGCTGTGCCTCAAAGACTTTGTTGGAAACCGTCGCTTTTCTGCGCCTTTCAACGCGGCCCCTACCTTTTTAGCAACAGGTCGTAATTGGGAGCAAGTCTACGAAGCCGTAGGCCTCTCTAATCCAGAAAGTAATATGTCTCCTTTATTTTCTGATGACCTGCAGCCGCCCTATTTTAACTCCGGATTTGTAGCGGTTGATACGGCGCTAGCGCCGGCCCTATTTGAAAACTGGCTGGAATGCTTCAACCAAATCAACGCGTCAAAGGCGATGGAAGACAACCTGTACTTTCGAGAGCAGGTTAGCCTAGCACTGGCTGTCATTAAGATGGGCCTCGACTACGACACCCTAGATAAAAATTACAACTTCTGGGTGAAAGCGCATCCTGTAGACGAAAAAGAACTGCCTTACTTTTTGCACCATACTTGGCCAAACCCACCGCTCTACCACCAGCCTCATTTGATTCAGATGGTTCGTTCTTTGGTCGCTGACTATCCCGACATGAAGCCACTGGTTTCTAAAACTCGCTGGAAATACTACCTTCGCCCGGACTGGCTCACTGCGATCAACCAGCGAGTATTTCAGCAAAGGCCTGTGCTACGCAAGTGGCTAGGTAAGTCTCTAGCAGATGCCATCGTTGCAGCGTAGGGTGATTTAAGGAGTGTAAGCGCAATGAATGTAAAAGCGATCGCACACAACCAGCCCATCATCATCACCGGCATGCACAAATCGGGCACGTCCCTGACGGCATCTACACTGCAAGCAGCTGGTGTGCACATTGGCAAAAACCTCATGGGGCCTGGCCCTGGAAATCGCTTAGGCCATTTTGAAGATATGGACCTGTACTCGCTTCACTGCGACATCTTAAAGTCTCAAGGCATCCACATGGATGGCTGGACATCGCAAACAAAGTTTGATATTCCCCAGCCTTTCCAAGAAAGAGCGTTAGATCTTTTGCAAGATAGAAGAGAACCTGTAAGGCTATGGGGCTGGAAAGATCCGAGAACAACACTGTTTCTAGACTTTTGGAAGCGGACTATTCCCAACGCGAAATTCGTATTCGTGTACCGTAAGCCTTGGGAAGTTGTTGATTCTCTTTTTCGCAGAGGAGACAGTACTTTTATCAGTCACCCTAGGATGGCGATCAAATCATGGATAGCTTACAACCAGGCTATTCTCAAATTTTATCGGGAGAACAAGGACGAGTCTTTCTTATTCAATGTTGATAATTTCCGCGATGAAGCAGGCAACGGAGAAAAGCAGGTCATAGCGCGCCTTTGTAGAAAGCTGGACATCCGCCTAGATTTACCTAATCGAGCGGTGTATCAACAGAATGAACTACAGACACCCGCAAAGAGTAACCACTGTGCAATGCTAGTGCACAAGCGATTTCCGCAAGCCTTCAAGCTGTATGAGGCTTTGGGCTGCTCAGCCGATTTGCCATGGGCTCAAGATGCCTACTCGTGTAGTAGTACGGCCAGTGATCTTTCCAAAGATTGGGGCTTTCAAGACTGGATGTGTTCTAGAAAGAATTATCAGGCACTGGTGAGCGCGTAGCCAGAATGACAAACAACAAAACAAACAACAAAGCGCTAGCTTAAGGGCTTGAACGACCATAAGTGTCGCTAGCTGTCGTAAGTTCTAGAGAATATTTGCTTTGGCAGACATGTGATAGACGAGCTGATTGGTATCCCCCTCACTTTTTAATATGTTTTGACTAACTAGCTGCTTGAGATCGCGCTGAAGCGTGCGGCGAGAAACCTGAGGACATAGGGTTTGGAAAGTTTGAATCGTTAGCTGACCGTGCTGTTTGACGTATGCTATGGCAGATTGCTGACGCGGATTGAATGGCTTGTTTGTGGCCGTTGTCGCTACGGTAGGCTGCAAACTATCGACAGAGGACTTGTGACACTGATTGTCGTAAGTTGCCAGGTAGTTTTTGAGCAGGCTCTGAAGCTCCTGATATAGCTGGTGTTGCTCGTTGGGTTCACTTTTGAGGGCGCTCAGAAAAACGGCATTGAAGGTGCGATGGGCAACTTCGGCAACGAGTTCGCTTTTGGCCACTGGCAGCTGAGGGTTCCGCATTCGCAGGAGAATGGCAAATCGGCGAATGTAGCTGTAGTCCACGGCTTCGTCGAACTGGGCATATAGCTCTGGGTGGGTGTAGTACTGGGTATATACCACTCTGGGGCCGAGCTGCTCAAAATATTGAGCGAAGGTGTTTACCGTTTGTCGAATCATCTCAGCGAGAGGCTGCTGCGCGAATTCAGGGCTCATCAGCTGAGCGTGGATATCTTCTACGCCCTGTCTATGCTGCTTTTCGAGCGCGTGGAAGATGGCGAGCTTGTTCGGGAAGAAGCGGTAGAGGGTGCCGACGGCGGTGTTGGCTTGGGTGGCGATCGCATGAGTAGTTGCCGCGTCATACCCCACGTCCCAAAACACCTCAGCCGCCGCCTGAAGAATTTGCTCGACCCGTTCTTGGCTGCGCTGCTGCTTAGGTTTACGACGCAGTGATTTTTTGGGTGTAGGGCTATCTGATGCCATGGTCTTTGGTAGCGGGGCTAGCGACAGTTGCTGAAGGCAGTATGACCTAACAAGGCACTTGACAAATTCATTTCCTATGCGCTTAATGAGATTAAATGTGAATAATTTGTCATGTTTTTGCTGTGTTTGGTAGAGGTTAATCGTATGTCGATGTTGCAAGGTGCGCCGTGGCTACTGGCCCACAAATCTATGCTGGTGGTCGATCGACCTGCGAAGGTTTCACTGTACGGACAAGACTACGTGCTGTGGAAAGACCGTAACGACAATGTTCATGCCTTGCCCAACGTCTGTCCGCACATGGGCGCGATGCTGTCTGAAGGGTGGTGCGAAGCTCACTCAGATGGAACGAGCACGGTAGTCTGTCCGTTTCATGCGTTGGAATTTGACGTGGCCGGTTGCACTGTGTTGCCCGGCACGCAAAAGAAGACGTTGCCTCAAATGGAGCCTTTGGAACTGATTGTGCAAGGAGATTTTATTTGGGCTTACGGTGGTGTGGAACCGCTGGTGCCAGTTCCAGATCTGATGCGTAAGATTTCACTCGACTACCAATTTGTCGGGATAGCTGGTGACACTAGTGTGCCAGCGTCTCTGCTGCCAATGCTGCTCAATATGCACGACTACAATCACCAAAACGGCACCCACCGCGAGATGTTTCGCATTGAGGAAGTCCTCTTCGAGGCGTTTGTTGACAAAGGGCATCACTCAGAGGCATTTATGAAAATGCCAAAGGCCTCGCCAACCCGCCGCGAAATATTCAAAAATCCGTCGGTTCTAATGATGCCGAAAACAATAGAGGCGCACTTAGAGAATTACTTTCCTTCGATGGTGATTTTTCACGGCGAGACGGCAGCAGGCACAATTGCGCAATGTCACTTCTTCATTCCTGAATCAGCTGAGCGGACTCGAACCTACGCGCTGTTGTTTGCACAGCCTAAGTCACCTGCGTTCTGGCTGATGAAGGGTGCGTTTCTTAATTTAGTGGACACTGTCGTGGCGCAAGATGCGGATATTTTGAGTAAGCTTTATGCAGAGTCGTCTCAAAAAATAAAACTCAACAACGAGGTGGGTATAGACTGGGTGAGGCGTAACTTTGAGAGTTGGCCACAGGTGAGGTCGCCTAATCTGTCGAGATAAAGAGAGTCTACACCGTTGCCAGAGTCATGTCTCCAAACAACAGTCGAATCAATACCAAAGGATTGCAATGCAGACAGTACAAAAGCCTTCGCCCGCAGCCGCTATTCAGCCGTTGCCCAATCCTGTGCAGCTATCGAGCTTACGGCAGCTGTTCAACTGGATTACGCGCCCGTATCCCTATCTAGACGAGTGTGCAGATAAATATGGTGATGCCTTCACCATGCGAATTTTTGGTTTTAAGCCGCTTGTCTTCTTGAGTGATCCTCAGGCTGTAAAGGAGATTTTTGCAGATAATGGAACGCTCTTTGACGCCGGTAGGGGGAACATTATTCTTCAGCCTTTGATGGGTGACAATTCCCTACTGATGATGGATGGCGATCGCCACAAGCGAGAGCGCAAAATGCTAATGCCGCCTTTCCACGGTGGGCGTGTCAAATCTTATGCCAAAACAATTTGTGAAATCACTCAGGAGACCAGCAGCGATTGGCAACCGGGGCAGCAAATTTTGGCCGCCGAAGTGATGCCAGACATTACGCTAGAAGTGATATTGCAAACGGTGTTCGGGCTACGCGAAGGCAGCCGTTATCAGCAGCTAAAAGCTTTGCTGATTGACTGGCTAGACATGACAGGGTCGCCAGCTGGCGCGAGTATGTTGTTCTTTCGGTGGTTCCAAAAAGACTTGGGCCCTTGGAGCCCGTGGGGAAAAGTGATGCGTCAGCGTCAGCAAATCTATGAGCTGCTACAGGCCGAGATAGCAGACAGACGCGCTTTGAATCAGTCTGTTGAAGCCCAATCTGTTGAAAAGCCTGGAGAAGACGTGCTAAGTCTTATGCTGCTTGCGCGCGACGAAGACGGAGAGCCCATGAGTGATGCTGAGCTAAAAGATGAGCTAATCACCATGCTCGCGGCTGGACACGAAACAACAGCCGCTGCCCTAAGCTGGGCGATGTATTGGGTGCATAAGCTGCCGGACGTAAAAGCGAAGCTGATGACAGAGCTCAACAGTATAGGCGATGACGCTGATGCGCTAGAAGTTGCTAGCTTGCCATATCTTACAGCGGTTGCTTCTGAGACCCTTCGCCTGTATCCAATTGCGCCGGTTGCTGCGCCTAGAATTTCCAATCGGCCCGTAACCATTAACGGCTATACCTTTCCGCCTGAAACGTTTCTTGCACCCGCAATTTATTCTGTTCACCATCGTGAAGATCTCTACCCCGATTCCAAAACGTTCAGGCCCGAGAGATTTTTAGAGAGACAGTTTTCCCCATCCGAATTCTTACCGTTTGGCGGCGGTAACCGGCGCTGCATTGGTTATGCACTTGCGAAACTAGAGCTGAATTTGGTGCTGGCAACGCTGCTAAAGCAGCACTCATTCAAGCTGACGAACGATGAGACTGTAACACCGCGTCGGCGAGGTGTGGTGTTGGCTACCAGCAATGGTGTGCCACTCATGGTTGAAAGGTGAGGCGATATCTGCACGGCTCTTTAATATTGTGGCAATTAATATTGTGGCAGTTAATACTGTGGTGGTGACGGTATCTGGTTTGATGTTTGCTGCTTTAGTTTGCGCGATCGCCCCCGCGAGCAACTACGATACCCTCGTGGTTTATTCGTCTTGTTGAGGATAGCGCGTGGTAAAGCCAGAAGATAGTATTTCAAACAATGCTTCAATCCGTACCCAAGACAGTGCCCAAGACAGTACCCAAGATGATGAGTGGCGTACATGGTACAACGACTTCGATAAAAACTACGGACCTGAGGAACGTAAGCGGTGGTACAGCCAAGCTGCTAAGGCCTATCGCTGGGCCCGGCCATGCTATCCGGATGCACTAATTGATGACGTGATTCAACAGGCTGGGCTGAAAGCTGGAGAGTCTGTGTTGGAGATGGGGTGTGGTCCGGGAATTGCAACAGAATCTTTTGCACGTAGAGGATTTGCGATGCAGTGCGTAGAGCCGAGCCCCGCAGCGTGTGAACTGGCTCGGCAAACCTGCGCAGACTATGCCGATGTGGTGGTAACAAATAGCACGTTTGAAGACTTTCCCCTCGCGGGTAGACAGTTTGATGCGGTGCTTGCGGCGACGTCTTTTCACTGGGTTTCGCCTGCGATCGCCTGCAAAAAATCAGCAGATGCACTCAAGCCTGGCGGTTCACTCATTTTGCTATGGGCAACCCCACCACAGCCCAGCGAGGTGCTCTCCAGTTACTTGCAGCCCATATACGAAAAGTATCAGCTCGCCGATAAAATTCGCTATCAGTTGCGATATCAGGCTTACTACCAGGAGAATTTCGAGAAATTTGCCAGAGTCCTGGGCGATTCGGGATATTTTGCTTACACATCGGTCGATATTGCTCAGCATCACTCCACTTACAGCATCGAGAAATACATCGCGCTGCTCAGCACCCTGTCGGACTACATAGCGCTACCGAGCGAAACACAGCAGCAGCTACTGACTGAATTAGCCGCGCGGCTAGCTGACCGATGCGGTGATGAGCCACTGCTGCTGACACACTGGTTTGCGGCCCAGGCTGCGCCTTTGATTGCAGATGCTTAATCCAACTTTGCAAAAGGTAATGATTGGTTGTGATAGTTCAACAATATGGCAGCATTGATGATGAGTTAGCCATCCTGTCGCCTTATGGAAGGCTGCTGTACAAATCAGTTGTCAATAAAGCCTTTTAACCAAGCCCCATGGAACAGCCCGCAAGTTCTAACGTGATTATCACTGGTGCCTCCTCAGGCGTTGGTCTCTACGCTGCAAAAGCGCTCGCTCAGCGCGGCTGGCACGTGATAATGGCCTGCCGCAACCTGCAAAAGACGGAGCGGGTAGCGAAAGAAGTGGGCATGGCAGCCGATAGCTACACAATCACCAAGCTAGACTTGGCGTCGCTGGAGAGCGTCAAGCAGTTTGTAAACGAGTTTCGCGCTTCGGGTAAGTCTCTTGATGCGCTGGTGGTAAATGCGGCTATTTACAAACCCAGTCTCAAATCTCCTGAGCGCAGTGAAGAGGGGTATGAAATTAGCGTAGCCACAAACCACCTAGGGCATTTCTTACTGTGCAATCTGCTGCTAGAAGATATGAAAAAAGCTGCTCACCCTGAGCCTAGACTGGTGACGCTTGGTACGGTAACGGCAAACCCGAAGGAGCTAGGTGGCAAGATTCCAATTCCGGCACCACCAGATTTAGGCGATCTTAAAGGGATGGAATTAGGCTTTAAAGCTCCCATTGCGATGATTGATGGGAAGAAGTTTAAGCCGGGTAAGGCGTATAAAGACAGCAAGCTATGCAACATGCTGACGATGCTGGAGATGCACCGCCGCTATCACGATGACACGGGCATTATTTTCAATGCGCTGTATCCCGGCTGTGTGGCAGAGTCTGACTTGTTTCGAGATGCGCCCAAGCTGTTTCAGGTGATTTTCCCGTTCTTTCAAAAGAATATTACAGGGGGATATGTCTCTGAAGAGGCCTCGGGCGATCGCGTTGCACAAGTCGTCGCAGATACTGGTTTCAATAAGTCTGGCGTGTACTGGAGCTGGGGCAACCGACAGGACTCTGGCCGAGAGGCGTTTTGTCAGGAAGTTTCCAACGAGGCGGCGGATGCAAACAAAGCCGGTAAACTATGGGAGCTGAGCGAAAAGCTCGTTGGCATAGCGTAGGCAGGCATAGTTTTGTAGATGTTCGATCATTTATCGATTGGTGTGACAGATTTGGCGCAAAGTTTAGCGTTTTATGACACGGCGCTAAAGCCTCTGGGCTTTAGTCAAATGTTTGCGATGGCTGATCGGGGGATTGCTGCTTACGTAGGGGCAGATCAAATCTCATTTTGGCTGTATTCTAAAGACTCAGAGCAGGCAGCTTTGGGTGAGTTTCCCAGCCCTCCTCGGTTTCATCTTGCGCTTCGGGCGGTTGATAGAGCCGCTGTCGATGCATTTTATGCGGCGGCGATGGCGAAAGGAGGTGTAGACGAAGGTCCGCCGGGCATTCGCACTCAGTATCATCCAAACTACTATGCGGCTTACGTTCGCGATCCCAACGGATACAAGATAGAAGCTGTTTGCCAAAAATAGTTTTGATAATGCTAGGCTTTGTTGGCTAACCTTGTGTATGCACTCCAACGCAGATATGGAACTGGTATCGCTACGTCTTCAGCCAGAGGCTGATATTCGCCGAGATTTAGAGCGGCTGGTCAAAAGAGATGATATTTCAGCCGCTGTCGTTTTAGGTGCGGTTGGCAGTTTATCGAACGTATGTTTACGTTTTGCCGATCAAAACAAACACACGACACTAGCAGGCAAGTATGAGATTTTGACGCTGTCTGGCACCCTCGGTGAAGGGGGTGTTCATTTACACATGAGTGTTGCAGATACAGCAGGGGAATGTAAGGGCGGGCATGTAGTGTATGGATGCCGAGTAAATACTACCCTGGAGCTAGTAATTGGGTTAGTGCCTGGTGTGAAATTTGACAGAGAGATTGATGAAGCGACCGGCTTTAAGGAGCTAAAGATATCTTCGGATGATTAGCATAGTACTATGCCTTGTGAAATTGACGAGAGATCATCAAGGAACGTATTCAAGACGATGCTGATTTTGCTTTGGGCTTGCTAGATGATGCAATTTTTTACCCCTTGAAGGTGAATCAGAGCAGGGTAATCCAACAGTGGACAATCTATCTACTATCATTGTGGCTCTTCGTAAGGAGATGAAGGTGAAGTCTCTTGAAGTGACGTCTACGTTGGCAGAGCTTTTACAATCTGCGTAGATGTTTTAGAGAGTCCATAGAGGTGGGTAGAACGTGAGCGACGGTCGAAGATCGGACATAGACTGAAAGATGGACCCCAACCGTAGGTAGGCTGCCATGCCAAATGCCAAAGCTTCACTGCATTCAAAATCGCTCAAAGTGCCTCCAGGCCCTTCTGGATACATGCTTTTACGAATGTCTAAGCTACAAGATCAGCCGTTGGACTTTTTAGGTAATCTATGGCGAGAGTATGGCGACCTAGTTCGGCTTCCTATGATGCCGGGGCTTACGATTTTTGTATCTACGCACCCAGACCATGCCGAACACATTTTAGCGACCCACTCAGCGCGGTACGCCAAGCCTGATTTCTTTTTGAAGCCGATGGGTTTGGTCCAGGGGAAAGGCCTATTTTCGAGTGAAGGAGACTTTTGGAAAAAGCAGCGACGCCTGATGCAGCCAGCTTTTCAGCAGAAGAAAATCATGCGGCTTCATGGTGTGGTTCAAGCGTGTGTTCAGTCCTTGATAACAGAATGGGAAGCAAAGCCTGAGGGGGAGGTCTTCGATATTGCCGATGAGATGACTCGCCTCACGCTGAAGATTGTTGGTAAGACGCTATTTAGTGTGGATATTAGTGACGAGTCCGACCGATTACGCCAATCGCTTAGAACAGCAGTGGAATATGTGTACAGCCGGTTGACTTCGCCGCTGTCGCCGCCGCTATGGCTGCCAACCCATCTTAACCGTCAGTTTCGTCAGGCAAAAGAGGCTATCGATGAGATTGTTTTAGAGATTATTCGTGAGCGTCGTAACCGTCCAAATGCCGAAGAAGATTTGTTGTCTATGCTGTTGGCGGCGCAGTATGAGGAAACCGGTGAAGGTATGAGCGATCGCCAATTGCTCAATGAGGTGATTACGCTGATCAATGCTGGCCACGAAACAACCGCGACGAGCTTGGCGTGGACTTGGCAACTGCTGGGAACTCACCCAGAGGTGATGGCTAATGTACAAGACGAAGCGGATAGTGTTTTGCAAAGTGGTGACATTGCGACCTACGAGCAGCTCCCGAAACTTGCTTACACTCGGCGTGTATTTGATGAATCCTTGCGGCTATGTCCGCCGGGGATGGGCTTAGCGCCCAGAGCCGCGCTAGAGGATGACGAGATTGACGGCTACTTTATCCCGAAGGGATCTATCCTCAATGTCGCGTTTTACTTTACGCTGCGCCATCCTGAGTTCTGGAAAAATCCAGAACAGTTCGATCCTGAACGATTTCTCCCGGAGCGGGTGAGCGCAAGACCTAAATATGCTTATATGCCCTGGGGTGCAGGTGGGCATGCCTGTATTGGGAAAAGCTTGGCGGTGATGGAGTCTGTAATGATTTTGAGTGCGATCGCTCGTCGCTTCCATATCGATCTGGTCTCCACAGAACCTGTCGAAATCGATCCGCGTTTTACCTTGCGCCCAAAAGGGGGGATAAATGTTTCACTACGTAAGCGATCCTAATGGTGAGTAAATATTTATACTGACATTGCCTTCGGCATTGCCGCTTGTAACTCATTTGTTTTAATATTTTTCACGTATCAATTGCTCGGATGCCTCCACCAGATTGATTAGCCACTGGGTAAGGTGCTCCAGTGGAAGGCTCGTAGTGATCGTAGGTTACAAAGGCAAATCCTAATTTATGGTGGAGAACAGCGGCTACAGCATAGCGGGCTTCAGCGTTGATCATCAAATTTATGAAAGTGACTACTCTCAAGTCTACCGGGCCCTCAGCTCAGCTGGGCAGCCGATTATCCTCAAGGTTTTAAGAGAAGATTGCCTGCTCCCCGTTCGGGTAGCGGAGTATCGGCGTGAGTATCGTATTACACAATTGTTGCCATTCTCTGGGGTTGCTGGTGTACAAGAGCTGAGGATGAATCTTCATCGGCCAGCACTAGTGATAGAAGATTTTGGCGGCGATTCTCTCGATATTTTAGGTCTAGCAGGTAATCTATCTTTAGAAGTTTTTCTCCCTTTGGCAATCTCTCTTGCCCGCACGATTGCGCAGATTCATGGCCGCCAAGTGGTGCATAAAGATATCAACCCTGCCAATATCGTTTTCAACCCAGAAACAAATGAAGTGAAGCTCATTGACTTCGGTTTAGCGAATGTCTTACCGCAGGAGGTTACCAACTTTGTTGCCCCAAATCTGCTGGAAGGAACGCTGCCTTATTTGTCGCCAGAGCAAACGGGGCGGATGAATCGCCCGGTTGACTATCGCAGTGATTTCTATGCGCTGGGCGTCACGTTTTATGAGTTGCTGACGGGGCAGCTGCCGTTTCAAGCTAGTGATGCGCTGGGATGGGTGCATCATCATGTGGCCAGTCAGCCGGTTCATCCGAGTACGGTGAAGGCCGATGTGCCAGAGGCGATCGCACAAATTATCCTCAAGCTCATGGCCAAAACTGCTGAAGGTCGCTATCAGTCGGCAGTGGGTCTACAGGCAGATTTAGAACACTGCTGGGCGCAATGGCAGGCCCGGCAGCAGATTACTGTTTTCCCATTGGCTCAGCGCGATCGCCTCAGCACCTTCCAGCTTTCTCAGGAGCTGTATGGCCGAGAAAAAGACATCGCCCTGCTCAACCAGGTCTTTGCGCAAGTCAGCACGCCATCATCAAGTCTCTCTTTTCCGTCTGAGATGGCGAGTTCAGCACAGTCTAAATCACAGGCCCAGTCGCAGGCCCAGTCGCAGAACCAGTCACAGGCACAATCTCAGTGGCAGCTCGTATTAATCAATGGCTACTCCGGCGTTGGAAAATCGGCATTAGTCCGAGAGTTGTACCGTCCGCTCAGTCGCTCTTTGGCCACAAGGCAAGGCCACTTTGTTACCGGTAAATACGATCAAAGTCAGGAAGTCGGCGCTAACTCCATTCCCTATCAGGCATTCTCTCAGGCTTTCAACCAGCTCTGTCGGTATCTGCTGACCGAAAGCCCTGCTCAGCTAGCCTACTGGCGAGAGACCATTTTGCACGCGGTGGGGACCAATGCTCGGCTGCTGACAGACATTATTCCTGATTTGGCCTTGGTGGTGGGCCCACAGCCTCCTGTCGCTACTGTCACCACTGCAGAAGCTCAAAATCGTTTCCAAAGGGTGTTTCTTAACTTTGTTCGTGCGATCGCTCACTCAGAACATCCCTTAGTGTTGTTTATCGATGACCTTCAGTGGGCAGATGGCGCTTCGTTGCAGCTGTTGCAATCTCTGTTTGACTATGCTGCGAGTGAAAATAATACCGCACAGGGCTTGATGTTAATTGGTGCATATCGCAACAACGAGGTAAACGCGCATCATCCGCTAACACATACGGTGGATGCGCTAGCCGAAAAGGGAATAAATCCTACTGTTATTGAACTAGACAATTTGCCCGTGAGCGCCGTGAATGCGTGGATTGCCGAAAGCCTAGACTGTTTGCCTGAGCAGAGCCAGTCGCTGGCTGAATTAGTCCATGAAAAAACGTTGGGAAACGCCTTCTTTACCGCAGAGTTTTTGAAGACACTCTACAGTGAAAGACTGTTGAAAATGGCGGACGAAAAGACTCACAACACTGTTCAATGGCAGTGGGATACCGACCAAATTCGGCTGCAAAACATCACTGATAATGTGGTGGATTTGATGACGCAAAAGCTGGCGGACTTACCCGATGAAACAACTGAGGCTTTGCAGCTAGCTGCGTGCTGGGGTAGCCAATTTTCTCTCTTATCACTGGCCCTAGTAACGCAGCAGCCTGAAGCTGAAGTGCTTCAGCGACTCATGCCTGCGATTCAGCTCGGTTTTTTGTTGCCTTTGGACAATCGCTACAAGCTCTTGCTCGAAGGCGATCGCCCGCTCGGTGTTGAGTTTCGTTTTCAGCATGACCGCGTACAGCAGGCGGCCTATGCGCTCATTCCAGAAGGGCAATCGGCCCAGCTGCATTTTCAGATTGGGCGATCGCTGTGGAAGAGTGAGAAAGCTGGCGATAATCTCTTTGAGCGGGTCAATCATCTGAACTTGGGTGCCGCGTTCATCACGCATGATCCAGAACTATCGCAGCTGGTCGCGCTCAATTTGCGTGCTGGTCAGCAGGCCCTCACTGAAAATGCCTATGAAGCGGCCAAAGCTTACTTTGATACTGGCTTGCGGCAGCTAGCGAATTTGGATTTGGATGAAGATGCCCTGGATCTGCCGCTGTTATTGGGCTCAGCAAAGGCTGCTTGTTCGTTAGGGCAGTGGGAACCTATGGCTGAGCGGATTGAGCAAGTGGTGGCTGTTAGCCGTTCAGTCTTGGATGCGATTCCTGCCTATGAGCTACAAATTGAAGCGGCCCATGCCAAAAACCAGCTTTCGGACGGGATTGAGATTACCCTTTCAACGTTAACTGCACTGGGTTTTGAGTTTCCTTCGCATCCCGAACCCGATGTCATTGGCGAGGCGCTAACGTCTACAGCTCAAATGGTTGCTCAGCATTCGCCAGATGAAATATTTGCTTTGCCAGAGATGCGATCGCCCACAGCGCTAGCGGTAATGCGCCTCATCAATGCCATCATCACCCCCTGCTTTAGCGCTCGCCCGATGCTGTTGCCAGTGGTGGTAACCGCTCAAATTCGGCTAGCGATCGCAGAAGGAAACACGCCCGATGCTGCCTACGCCTACGGCATATATGGGCTGATTCTCTCAGGCATTGTGGGCGACTTAGCCAGCAGTTATAGCATGGGGCAGCTGTCTCGGCGACTGTTGGCAAAGTATCAAGCAAGCGGACAAATTGAGTCATTGCGAGCCCGTACGCAGCATGTGCTGTATGCCTTTGTCGATCATTGGCATGAGCCGCTGACACTCAGCCGCCCAAAGCTGCTGACAAACTATCAGCTAGGCCTCGATACCGGCGACTTAGAATATGCTGTTCTTTCGGCGCATGTGTATTGTCTCAACGGCTTACTGACTGGGGAGCCGCTACAGTCGCTAAACAAAGAGATGTCGCTGCATAGCGAGGTAATGCGCCAGCTAAAAAGAGAAACAACTTTGAACTTTCAAACGGTGTGGCATCAAGTGGTGCTAAATCTGTTGGGAGAATCGGCTGATGCGACTCAGCTAAAAGGCCGCGTATACGACGAAGTGGCTCAGCTGCCGATTCACCAGGCGCGCCAGGATATGACGGCGCTGCTAATTGTGTATTGGCACAAGGCGGTGCTTTGCTACTGGTTTGGCAAAAGCGAAGAGGCCCTGTGTCATATTCAGCGCTCAGCTGGCTATTTACAAGGGGTGCCTGGTTTGCCGATTGTGCCAGTTTGGCATTTTTACAATGCATTGATTCATCTGGGCCAGTACGAGAAGAATCCAGAGGCCGATGTATTGACACCTGACGTATTGGCACTGGTAGAGAAAAGCCAGGAGAACCTACAGATGTGGTCGGCGTTGGCCCCTCAAAATCACGAGCACAGGATAGCGCTCATTGACGCAGAAAAGTCTCGTGTGATGGGTAAAGTGACTGAGGCGATGGATTACTACGATGTTGCGATAGATTTGGCCCAGGCCCTAGGCTATGTGCACGAGCAGGCTCTGGCAAATGAGCTAGCAGCGAGGTTTTATCAGCAGAGGGGAAATCAAAAGATTGCACGGCTGTATCTGAAAGAGGCAAAGTCTGCCTATGCGCGCTGGGGGGCGATCGCAAAACTAGAAGATTTGCAGCAGCGCTACCCTATGCTCTCACCGCCGCAGATAACCCCTACCTCCCCAAACCTAAAGCGCTGGAACAGCATAGAAACTGACAGCATACAGCTCGATATGGTGAGCGTACTCAAGGCCTCGCAGGCGTTGGCAAGCGACATCCAGCTCAACAAATTGCTTGTACAGCTGATGACACTGGTGTTGCAAAATGCAGGCGCTGAAAAAGGCTGTCTGCTGGTATTAGAACAAGAGAGCTGGTGTGTCGCTGCGATCGCCGATGATCCCAGCAAAATCACGGTGCATCACGCCATCGTACCGCTTACAGACCAAGCCCCCGTTGGCTTACTAAACTACGTAAATCGCACTCAACAAAGTATTGTTCTGGCCGATGCAAAACGCGACCAAACCTTTGGCACTGACCCCTACATTCAACAGAATCAGTCCGTATCGGTGCTATGCTTGCCCCTACTCAATCAGGGTAGGCTGAATGGCATTATTTATTTGGAAAACAATCTGTTGGCCGGTGCTTTTACGCGCGATCGCCTTGCGGTGCTTCAGCTGCTATCTTCTCAGGCGGCGATCTCGCTAGAAAATGCTCAGCTATATACTCAGCTAAAACAATACTCCCAAACCCTAGAAGAGAAAGTTGCCGAGCGCACGAGCGAGCTAGCGCAAGCCAATCAACAGCTACAGCATCAGGCGACTATCGATAGTCTTACACAGCTGACCAATCGCCGTGGATTTGATGATGCGCTGCGATCGAACTGGCTACGTTTATCCAGAGGACATCAGACGCTGTCTTTGATTCTGTGCGACGTAGATCACTTTAAGCTGTATAACGATTGCTATGGCCACTTGCAGGGGGATAAATGCTTACAGCAGATAGCCAAAACGCTAAACGACATTATTCAAAGAGAAGGTGACATCGCGGCTCGCTACGGTGGAGAAGAATTTGCCCTGCTATTGCCCAATACGTCATCAGTGGACGCGGCTATGCTGGCCGAACGAGTGCGATCGCAAATAGAAGCCCTACAGCTGCCTCACAGCGACTCACCGACCAGCCTTTGGGTAACCCTTAGCTTGGGTGTTGCTAGCTGCTTGCCTATGCCCGGCGCTTCATCAGAACAGCTAATCTCGTCTGCGGATAGAGCCTTGTATGCTGCCAAATCTATGGGCCGCAATGCTTTTCATGCCGCGCAGTGTCAGCCCATGTAAGTCAGTTGTCCCAGCATTATCTATTCTGCCTTACGTACATGGGTTTCGTGGGTAACCTATCAGCATGGGCCAATCTGTAATGCTGACTCATCATGATAGATAAAAAAGACTATTTTGCTGCTGAAGATATCGTCGATAAGCAGCTACTACAGCTGATGGCTTTACTCTGTAAGCGCCTTGGCGAACCAGTGGAGCCATAACTCATGCCTTCGAAGACCATAGAAGCCGATGTGCTGGTAGTCGATGACACGGCTGCGAATCTGGAGGTTGTCAGTCAAGTGCTTGAAGATTCAGGCTATGAGGTGTCGGTGGCGCTAGGTGGTGATCGCGCGCTCAAGCTGGCGAGTATGCATCCACCTGATCTTATTTTGTTGGCTGTACAGATGCCTGGCATGGATGGGTTTGAAACCTGTCGGCGGCTGAAGAGTGCGCCAGAAAGCTGGGATATTCCCGTCATATTTATGACTGCGTTAGACGACACCGCTCACAAAGTCAAAGCTTTTGACATGGGCGCGGTAGACTACATCACTAAACCCTTTCATGAGAAAGAGCTGCTAGTGCGTGTGCGAACCCATTTGCTTCAGCGGCGCTGGAGTCAGCTGCTAGAGGCTCGGGTAAAGGAGCGTACGAGTGAGCTAGAAATTGCCTCCGAAAAACTGCAACAGTCTCAGATTCAAATGGTGCAAAGTGAGAAGATGTCGGCTCTCGGCAGTATGCTGGCTGGGATCGCGCACGAAATCAACAATCCGCTAGGTTTTCTGAGTGGCAGTATCAACAATACAACTGCCTACATGCAAGATTTGATTGAGCATATTGAGCTTTATCAGCAGTACTATCCGGAGACTGATGAGGAGATTATTGATCACGCTGAAGATATTAATATCGATTTCTTGATAGAAGACTTACTCAAAATGCTCTCTTCTATGAAGATAGCGACGGAGCGTATGAAGTCGATGAGTACCAGCTTACGCAACTATTCGCGCGCGGATACAGACCAAATTGTGCCAGCTGATTTGCACGAGGGGCTTGATGGAACACTGCTGCTGCTAACCTATCGCATCAAAGGAGACGACTATCGCCCGGCGATTCAGGTCATCAAAAATTACAGCGTATTGCCCGCAATCGCTTGCTTCCCAGGGCAGCTAAATCAGGTATTTATGAACATATTGGCAAATACAATTGATATGTTTGACGAAATGGCGAAAGAGAAAGCGTCTCCTGCCTACTGGGAGATGACGCCTCAAATCCTGACGATTTCTACCGCGATACAAAATGGGATGGCAGAAGTACGCATTGGCGACAATGGTAAGGGCATGACAGAGGCGGTACAGTCGAAAATTTTTGAGCGACTGTTTACCACGAAAGCAGTGGGTAAAGGGACGGGCTTAGGGCTGTCGATTAGCCATCAAATTGTGGTGGATGCTCACGGTGGTAGCCTAACGGTGAGTTCTCAGTTGGGTGAGGGCAGTGAGTTCTGTATTCGGCTTCCAGTAGACGTAGAAGTGGTGGTGGAGTAAACGAGTTTGCTACTCTTTTAGGTAGTAGATGACGAGTGCGATCGCTATGTCTCTCCCAAGAGGAGAATCGCCTGCCGCGTACACCACAAATACAGCGCAGTCAGCAGACCAAGCAAAACAGCCAACCCAATCCGTCCGGTGCCGATAGCCATCCAGGCCCAGGCCCCAAGCCCGAACGCGAGCCCATAAGCACACAAGCCGCCAACAAGTGAGAGGGCACTACAACAAAAGCTAGCAAAGCGAACCCCATGTCGCCCCTTATTCCTGACTTGCTTCCTGTAGGCCCACATCGCCAAACTGCCAAACCCAACAGCCCCGATCGCTAACCCAACAACAGCCCAAAGGGTCTGCTGTTCGCCTAGCTGCCCACCGATAAAGAATCCTAAAAGTGCGCCAGAAGCGACACCGCTGACCGTACCTACCAAAACTTGCAATGTGTCAGTAACTTTGCTCCGCTGTTGTCGCCTTACGAGCTTACTTTGTAGGCCAATGGCGAAGCCTATAACGGCAAGAACGCCAGCGAACGTGAGCGAAAGTGACCATCGGGAACTACTAGGGGCCAGTCCTAAAACAGCAAAAAGTAAGGTGCTGACTATGTGAAATGTGGGAAGTGCAATGACCGCTAGGCCAACCCACTTAATAGTTGAACGATGCTTTTGAGATCCCATAGTTAGCAAATAGTTAGCAAACAGTTAGCAAAAAGAGTCAGCAGAAAATGCTTCTCGACAGGCGATTAATTTTGGAATCGAGAGGGTAAAATACCTCTTATTATGAGCACAAGTACAACAAAACTAAAAGAAGGCCTGCTCTATCTAGGACTGTTGCTGCCGCTAGCTTGGTATGGCCACCGCCTCCTTCAACGTCCCTCGTTCAGCTCGGCTGAGCCGCAGCTAATATATCAGGGCATTACCTACAGCCGCCACGTTGAAACTGCGCCGCGCCCTCAAGTCATCCACATTCTAGAAATTGACCTAACTGCGCCAGGGCTCAAACCGTTCTCCACACCAAGCTATGAAGAGACCCAAACGAGAAAACCTCAAACAGAAAACAGAAGGACACAGGCCCAACGTACTTCCGACTTTCTGCAAACCCACCAGCTTCAGCTTGCGGTAAACGCTAATTTCTTCTATCCCTTTAAGGAAATCGCACCGTGGAACTATGGGCCTCGCAGTGGGACGCCCACGAGCCTTGTTGGGGTTGCAATTTCGAACAGTGAGATTATTTCGCAGCCGCATCCTCGCTACTCGGCGCTATGCCTATGGGATGGGCGAGCTGAAATTGTGTGGGAACAGCCCTGCCCGACAGGAACAGAACAGGGGGTGTCCGGTCAACCGCTTTGGTTAAAGGAGGGCTCGCCGCCAGAAGCAATGGCCTTTGTAGCCGATAAGCTGAAGTCGAAAAGAGCGTATCCGCTGACGATTGCTGCGCTGAATGCAGAAGGCACTCGGCTCTGGCTGCTGCTGAGTGACGGCAAGCAGCCCCTATACAGCGAAGGGACAACGATTAAAGAAGCTTCTGAAAGGTTGAAAGCGCTGGGTGCGGTGACAGCGGTGCAGCTAGATGGCGGTGGCTCGACGACATTGGCGATAGAAGTAGAGGGTCGGCCTCAGGTGATAAATGCGGTAATTCATGCAAAGGTTCCAGGGTTGGAAAGACCCGTTGCTAATCATCTAGGGTTTTATGCTCAGCCACTAGCGCCTCAGCCGAAATAGGACACAGTGCCGGTGAAGTATCTTCTATTGCATTTCATACACTCGGAGCTTTGAAGATATTGTGACGAACACTGTGATGAAACTGAAGGTGATGAAACTGAAGTGCCGAAAGTTTCTGGGCCGCGTTGGGCTGTTTTTCGTGACGCTGTGGGTAGTGTTTGCGGTATGGCAAGCGCCCGTTGTGCCAACGGTAGCCTCTGGCCAAATTCGGGGCGTGTGGATGACGAACTTGGGCGCGGCGCTCTCGTACTACACCCTGCGAACGGATGAAGTAGTGGCGACGATGGCCGAACATCATTTGAATACGCTGTATCCTTGCGTGTGGAATCGAGGCTATACGCTCCATTCAAGCGATGTGATGAAGGCTGCTGGTGGTCCTGCTAAGGAAGTGCTTACAGATATTCCAATATTGCCAGGGGACGATGTGCTTAAGGGACTGGTGTATCAGGCGCACCGGCAGAATCTGCGGATTTTGCCTTGGTTTGAGTATGGGCTGATGATTCCAGAGACGAGTGCGATCGCCCAAGTCCATCCCGACTGGCTCACGACCACTGCTGCGGGTGACACCGTAGAAAAGCCGCTTACTCCAAGCTCCGCGTTCCCAACCCCGCTACAAAATTTTCAGCTAGAGATGGCAGGTGGCAATCTTACATGGCTCAATCCCTTTCACCCTGAAGTACAACAGTTCCTCACAGATTTAATCGTTGAAGTGGTCACCCGCTACCCTGTTGATGGTATTCAGCTAGATGATCACTTTGGCTGGCCTGTAGCCTTTGGTTACGACGATGTGACGGTAGAGCGCTACAAAGCAGACCATCGTGGAGCCGCGCCACCGAGTGATGTGAATGACGCAGAATGGGTGGCCTGGCGTGCAGACGGCATCACCCAACTGTTGGAGAAAATCAAGACTGAGGTGAAAAAGGTGAATCCTGATGCGGTAATCTCGGTATCTCCAAATCCACCTGCGTTCGCCTACAAAAAGTATCTGCAAGACTGGCGACGCTGGGTTGACTTAGGCTTAGTCGATGAGGTGATTGTTCAGGTGTATCGAGACGACTTAGCCGTATTAGAAAATGACCTGTACAACAGTGGCTTTTATGATGTGCGCGAGCAGGTACCTACCGCTATTGGTCTTTACACAGGCCCATTTGGTCAGGCAAAGCCAATTGAACGATTAGAGTCCGAAATCCAGACAGTGCAGGATGCTGGCTACGGTGGTGTAGCATTCTTTTGCTGGGAAACAACACTATGGTCGTTTAAGGGAAGTGGAGCACAATCTGTTCTAGATGTACTCACCAAAAAATTTGCTTGACTGTTGTGTGACTGTGGAGCCATCAACTGTGGAGCCATCAACTGTGGAGCCATCAGGAGAGCGGATAGGATAGGAGTAGCTGTGTCGATAATGAGCTTCTATGATTTTTCACATTACAGAACAGGCTGCTTGGCAAACTGCTCAGGCAGAAGGCGCTTACCAGTCACCTTCTTTGGCCTCGGAAGGATTCATTCACTTTTCTACCGATGCGCAGGTGGTGGCTACCGCAAATCGGTTTTACCAGGGTAAAACGGGGTTGGTGTTGCTAACGGTGGACCCCAGTCGCCTAAAGCCAGAACTTCGCTACGAAGATACTTTGAATCACGGCACGTTTCCTCATCTATACGGGCCGCTAAATGTGGATGCAGTGGTGGATGTGCGGACTTTTGAACCCGGTGCTGATGGGACGTTTTCGATGTAGCGCTGTTACCTGTTTCTGCGCTGTTTGTGGGTGCTATTACACGGCTTATTCTACGTTGAGCGCTTGATTCTCTTTGAGCCAGGCTTTTTGTTCTTTCGTTAGCCCAGTCGCACCGGTAAAGATAGCTTTTCTCACTTTGCATCCTTTCAGGCAGACGCCTTCCATTTGCGCATTTTCAAAGTCGGCTTCTCTTAAGTCTGCATTGGTGAAGTCTGCGCCTAGTAAGCTTGCGCCCTGCAAGTTCGTATTAAAGAGAGAGGCTCCTTGAAGCTTTGCATTGGTGAAAATGGCTTCTGTGCAGTTGGCCCAGTCGAGCTGGGTTTTGATCAAAATAGCGTTGCTGAATTTCGCTTGTTTGAAGTCGGTATTGAGCGCGTTAGCGGCGGAGAGATTTGCCCCGCTGAGGTTAGCTTCTACAAAGATGGCTTTTTCTAGGTTGGCGGAGACGAGAGAGGCATCTAGCAGGTTGGACTGCTGCCACTGGGTGCGAAAGAGGTCGGCGTCTTCAAAGTTTGCTCCTTCAAAGTCGGCGCGGCTAAAGGCGGTGCTAAGGCAGGAGGCTCTGGGGAATTGCGATCGCATTCCCTGCACCTCCCGAAAATCCGCTTCATCCAAAACGGCCTCTCCTCCTTTTGCCTCCACTAAATTCGCGCCCGAAAACTTGGCCCCTTTAGCCGCAACTCCCTCCAAATTCGCCTGGGTCAAGGTTGCCTGAGTTAAGATTGTGTTTAGCAGCTGCGCCCCTTGCAAGTTGGCCGCGTCCAAACTGGCAAAAATCAGCGTCGCGCCCGAAAAGTTCGCTTTTTGACACGAAGTCTTCGATAGATTAGCCCGTCTTAGATACGATTCGGAAAAGTCTCCGGTATCTAAGACATGGCCTTCAAGATTTATCGCACTTAGCTCTTTCTGTTTGAGAGAGCGGTTCTCCTGAATGTGAGAGAGTACTGCTTGCGCGGTTAGCTGAGTCATAGCAGCGAGCTACCAATAAAATAATGAGATATTTAAGCGATGCGTCAACCTGTCAGGCCAACAGGTCGCTGACCAGCATTTTATAGCACCCCTTGTGGTCTGATTGGCGTATGTTAGGAATTTATGAATAATTCAAATGGGTACAGGCTCTAATGGTTTTGTGCTGACCTAGGAAAACTATAGGAGAGCCATCAGTATTTATCGTTTTAATCTGTGTATAGATTGTTAGTTGCTTGAGGATAAAGAGGTCCGTGTTGCTTGCTATTGATGTTCAGTATGAGGATGATAGCGCCGTTGCAGCGGGCGTTTTGTTTTCCAGTTGGATGGATGAGGCGTGCGATGGAAAATCCTCTCCACCGGAAAATCGCACCGTCACAAAAACAGTGACTGGGATTGCGCCTTACGAACCTGGCAACTTCTATAAGCGAGAGCTACCTTGCATACTGAAGCTGCTTGATGAAGTGAATCTTGACGAGGTGACGGCAATTGTGATCGACGGGTATGTGTCGCTAGGCAAAGCGCAGAAGCCTGGACTCGGTATGCATCTGTACGAGGCAATTAACAAAGCCATCCCTGTGATTGGCGTGGCCAAAAATAGGTTTGCCGATACACCCGCAGACTGTGAAATCTTTAGAGGCAGCAGCCAGAGTCCTCTGTTTGTCACGTCTGTGAAAATGCCTTTGGCAGTGGCTAAGGCTAACATTGAAGGAATGCACGGCGAAAATCGGATTCCTACGCTGCTGAAGAAGGTCGATCAGCTGTGTCGTGGCATTACTGCCTGAGCGTTTCTAGTCTTTATGTTTCGTCTTGGTGAGCAGTGGGCCGTACGGATCCCTCGTCGTCAGCTAGGCGCAGCACTTATTCAAAAAGAGCAAACTTGGCTTCCTTTGCTGGCACCGCAGCTGACGCTCTCGATCCCGCTACCACATCGCTTAGGTACACCAACAGATCGCTATCCTTGGTGCTGGAGCGTGGTGCCTTGGTTATTGGGTGAAACAGCCGACCAGCTTCTGAACGTGTCAGCGCTATCGATGTGTACGGTATAGACAATGCCACTCGCGATCGCGCCCAGGGATGGGCAATCTTTTTTGCTACGGTGCTCTTAGAAACAGGGCTGGCAGGTCATCCAATCCATGCGGCGATTGGGGCTAATACGCTGCGGCGCTTGGAGGAAGACTACCTGGCACGATAATCGGGCGAGCTTGGAGTAAGGCAGCTACATGAACGACATCCAAGGGCACTGGGCTGAGACCTGTATCGAAATTTTGAGCCAGCAAGGCAAGGCGGTGATTGCGCTGACTGCGGGGCTGGGATTCACACCCTCGCGCTCTACTAGTGCGACTCTAGCCCAGTCTTTTTCGGATGCTGCGACGATTCCGGTGTATGCCAAAGACACAGTCGCGGCAGCCGTAGAACAGCAGCTGATGGTGAACTATCCCGACATCAAACGGTTTAGACCTAACAAACCAGCGACATCTCCGAGCCCAGCGGGGTATGCCTACGACAGCTATTTGCAAGACTGGCCTGCCTGGGTGCGCAGCGGCTATGTGGAAGAACTGCTAGTGCAGATTTACCGACGGAATTTGTCTAGCTTTGAATACGAGCTAACGGTGCCAGCGATGGTGAGCGCTAGAGATCGCATTCCTACGGGGATTGGTGTTTTGAGCGGGCTACGGCAGGACTTTATGGATAGTGAGCTGGTGGCTGGGCAAGTGCTTGCTGCTCGGCAGCAGGGCTATGCGGGGGTGGCGTTTTTCTTTTATGAGTCGATTTGGCAGGCGGGAAGGGAGTCGGTAGCGGCGAGGGAGGCGATGGTGCGATCGCTTTTTCCCACCCCAAAAGCACGCCCAACTCTGAATTCTGAGCTGCCCGATGCTGCAAGTTAGCGGATTTACGGCAAAATGGGGAGGCTGATTGTGCAAAGAGGTTCGCGATGGATACCCAACTTACCTATGAACTTGTAGGCGGAGCCCTAGGTGGCATTGCCATCGTCATTGGGATAATTGGGGCGAGCCGTCAAAAGTCACTAACCGCGAAGAAAGAAGCCTCGGTGCAAAATAAGCTCACCACCCAAGTAGAGCAGCTGACCCTCGAAAACGAAACATTTACCGAAGCGCTGATGCTAGCCAAGAGTGCGGTAAATGATTTGGAGCAGCAGCTTGGGGCTGCAACGAAAAAGTTTAAGGGGGAAGAGAAGCAGCGACAGCATTTGGACAAAGCGATCGCCACTGTCCGCTCCGAATCCGCCAAAACAGAAGACCAGCTCAAAAAACTAGAGACGGAGCTGAAGTCCGTAAAAGCGGAACAGCAAAAAAAAGAGACTGACTATGCTCAGCAGACTGAAGCCCTGAAAGATGAGCTGACTGCTGAGAAGAAGAAACAGGCTGAAGCCGCTACAGCTGAGCAGTCTCGCGAAGCGGAACTGAAGGCTTTGCAGCAGCAGATTGATGCATTGGAAAAAGCCTCGAAAGAGAAAGTGAGTCAGCTGGATGCTCTGCAGCAAGACCTCGTGGCAGCTAAGGCGACAAAAGAGAAAAGTGAGGCCCAGCAGCAGGAATCACAGACGCTGATAGAGACCCTGCGGCAGCAAGTAAGCGAGCTAACCGCGCAGAATGAAGCGATTCGGCAGGCAAGTGAATCGCAGGCGAGCGAACGGCTGAGCGCGTTGCAGGCGCAATTAGAGGCACTGACGGCTGATAAAGCGGTGGTGGATGAGCAATTGGAGGTGCGATCTCAAGAAAAGAAAACTGCTGAAACATCACTGGCCAATTTGCAGCAGCAGCTCAACGAACTGACAGCAGAAAAGGAAACACTGCAACAATCATCAGAAACTCAGCTGGCCGACGCGACTAAGCTACAGAGCCAGCTAGCAGACCTAGAACAGCAGCTAGATACTATGGCCAAAGCCAGTGATGCCCAGTCTGCTGCCATCATCAACGAGCAAATCCAACCTCTCAGAGAAGAACGCGACGCCGCCCAACAGTCTGCTGAAAGTGCTGAGTCAGCGGTGGCTACGCTAGAGGCACAGCTAAAGCAGTTACAAGAAGACTCTAAAAAGATACGTGAAAGTCAATCTGCGGCCGAAAAATCCGCTGAAGCTGCTAGGGCTGAGCTAGCGCAGTTAAAACAACAGACTCAATCACTGTCCGAAGCGGCCGAACGGGCAAATGAAGTTGAACCGCTTCAGCAGCAGCTCGAAGCTCTGAATAAGTCTCAGACCGACCTGACTCAGCAGCTGAAAGCCTCGGAAAAATCTACTGCTGAGCAAGCAGAACAATTGACTAGATTAAAGGCTGATAAAGCGTCGCTAGAAGAAGCCATGAAGATTAGCCAACAGGTGGTTGCCAAGCTACAGCAGGATTTACAAGAAGCTGTCCAGTCTTCTAAAGCCTCCACTAAAAAAGCCCAAAAAACTTCTGAGAAGGTAGCTGAGAAAAATGTTGAACCTAAAAAAACTGAAGAGAAAAAGTCGTCTGAGAAGAAGACTCCTTCTTCTGAGAAAGTCCCTGCTGAGAAGACTTCTACTAAGCAGTCAACAACGGAAAAGACAATACCAAGTACTTTAGGCGTTGCTCCAACTGTCGACTCAGACGGCGCTCTAGCTGGAAAGATATTTGTATTGACAGGAAAGCTCAGTGAGCTGACCTACGAGCAAATTACAGAAACCGTTACAAAAGCAGGCGGGCGCATTAATAAAATGCCTAGCTCCAAGACGGATTACATCGTAGTGGGCGAGAACCCTGGCAACAAGCTGAAAAAAGCAGTAAAGTGCAACGTGCCTCAGCTAACAGAATCGCAGTTGCTAGAACTGTTTGCATCCTTGAAATAGGCCTGCTGGAACTGTTCACGTTTTTTGTTCCCTTAGCAGTTTTCTGATAAGATCGCATGTACTGCTAAGTGGATGCTGTGAAGCGAGACTCAATCTTCTACAAACTATTCAGACAGTCTCCGACAGCGTTATTTGAGCTGGTACCGGAACTGCCCGAAAATGCTAATCGCTACCGGTTTGACTCTGTAGCTGTTAAAGAACCCAGGTTCGAGATAGACGGTGTTTTGCTGCCGCCAGAAGATACCGTAGGGCCAGTATTTTTCATTGAAGTTCAGTTTCAGCCAGATGAAAAACTATACGAGCGCATCTTTGCTGAAACGGCTTTATATTTTTATCGCAATGCTGAGAAGTTCAGTGATTGGCAAGTCATTGTTATTTATCCAACGAAAAGTACGGAGCAGAAGTGGCTTTATCCGCATCGAAGTTTGTTGAATGGACGGCAACTACATCGAGTGTATCTTGATCAGCTTGGCGACATTCAATCCCTGCCTATTTGGATAGGGCTTATGGTTCTGACGACTATCAGTGAATCTGAAGCGCCTGCAGAGGCTCGGCTATTAATCGAGCGAGCGGAGCAAATCGCAAATGAAGACGAAACTCGTGCCATCATAGAGATAGTTACAACCATAATAGATAGTTACAACCATAATCTCGTACAAATTTGAAAAGCTTACAACTCAGGAGGTAGAAGCAATGCTAGATATCACGCTTGAGGAAACACGGGTTTATCGGGAGGTGAAAGAAGAAGCTGAACAGAAAGGATGCAAGCAAGGAGCAGTTAACACGGTGACAAAGTTGCTGACAAAGCGTTTTGGAGCGCTTGAGAGCAATATTCAAGAGTCCATCTTCGATTTATCTCCGGCAGACTTAGACTCGCTAATCGAATCTATCCTTGACTTTGAGAATAAGGATGAGCTTAAGGATTGGTTGAGACAACAACGTCGTCCTTAGCAGTCAGGCAAGGGCAAGGATGCAACGTCCAAAGATAAATTGTGATACTACAGGCTAGATAGCTACCAGATGGCAGCTTACCAAGACTGCTTCATGCTCTTGATATCGATGACGCTGAACTCTTTATTGATGCGATCGCTCAATCTCCTCAACTTCAACTGCCGAGCAATCAAATCTGCTGACATCAGCGGAATGCCATACTTTCGCGCGCGCCGACTCAAAATGCCCCACTTATTTTGAATCTTGAGTAGCATTCGATCCACTTTCGATACGCGAATGGCAGGCAGGCCACTCAGCCGATAGTCCCGGTCTACCAGCAGCGGTGCAATGCGCGCTTCGATGAGCTGAATTTCTCGCTTGGATAGCTTGGTATGCCACTGGTTGACCAGAGACGCATCTGGTAATCCATAGTCTGTACCTACGGCGTAATTCATCATGTCTGGATGATAGCGGTCGCCCATAAATTCACAGATAGCGCCTAGCGTCTCAGTCGTATTCTCAACCAAACGCTCAAAGCGCACCTCTAGTCGCCGCTCAGCAGGCACCTTTAGCTTCATCTCATCCCATAGCTTTTCGGCAGTGAGCCAACGCTTCGCGCCGTGCCAGCCATCACCCGCCCAGCCCATATTCACGCAAGAGCGGCTCACATCACGACCGTCTCGCACGATGTGGATGAACTTTGCATCTGGCCAGATATGGAGCAGGCGATCGAAATTGTGGTGAACGGTTGCGCCGATGAGGGGCTTTGGTCTGCTGTTTTCGGTTTTGTCGTCACTGAATTGCTGAAACTGCTTTAGAAAGCTATTGACGAGAGCCGGGTAGCTAAGCCGACGGTCGATGAGTGGCCCGTCCATCAGGAAGTTACGGTTGCTCTGTAGCCACTGATAGTAGTCCGGCAGGTTTGGAAAGTTGCCAGCGTCGCTAACAAGATCGGTAGCGTATTCAAACTCAGCCCAGAACAGCATGTTGGGATGGCTGTCTAGCATGAGGCGCAATAGCGTCGTCCCAGAGCGTTCAGACCCAATCAAAAAAGTGGGTCGCTCAATCATCTCAAAAGGCTGTGTACTGTCCTCTGAGAAAAGATTGGGGTTGTAAACCCGCTCGACCATCGCACTTTTTGATAAGTAGTTAACCATATTTCTCTTGAGGGGTCTCGCTACAGCTGCGACAGTGATTTTACCTTGATGCGTCATTGTCCATGCCCTACCTTGGCACAGACCGCTTTTAATATGTGTCAATGCTGTTACAGACCTACGGAAAAACTAGGATGTTCCGTCTAGATTCTCTTTACAAAGTGATAGGTCAGCTTTCGTCAGAAAGCTGACCTATTTGATGAATCTTTTGCCGTGACGCTTGACGCACAGCTTAGCTGCTTTAATCCCTAAGCAGCCTTGACGAGGACCAGGTCTCCATCGACTTTCGCTTCGTAGCTGCCGAGGTCTGCTGTGGCAGGGCCATCGGTTACTGTGCCGTCGGCACTGAACTTAGAGCCATGACAAGGGCAAGCAAATTCAGTATCTGTCCAGTCTACGTGGCAGCCCTGGTGAGGACACAGAGAATCGAGGGCAACGACGCCGTCGGCATTGCCGGGGTCACGGATGACGATGACGGAGCCAGCAACGAAGTCTTTGTCTGCGAGGAATCCAGCGCTATCGAGATCGCCGACGGTGCCGAGTGCGGCAAATCCGTCATCACGCACGCTGCTGTCTACTTCGGTGGCGGCAGCGACCTCTGCAGCACATGGGTCAGCAGCGCAAGGGTCGGCGGCACAAGGATCAGCGGCAGTAGTGTCTTCGGCAGGTGAGCAGGCGGCGATCGCTACAGGCAGCGAAGTCGCCATCAAGCCCACACCCACCCAGTTCATAAACGCACGACGTTTCATAATGTAGTCCTTCTCAAGAGTAAATGGAAAAATCCAATCATCAATATATCAACAGATGTTAATGGATTATGAGTTTGCACTTAATTCTGTTGTTGCTGTTTCTGTCGAGAGCTTCGCGAACCAGCCTTTGTAGCGAGCGGTTGCTGCCAGTACAAACAACATATCTGCCCCTACAACACTCGCTAGCATCCATTCGGAGCCACCCGTGCCAAAGCCATAGCTGTGCAGCCCTGTACCCAGCACAAAGTTGACGCCATACCAGGCCATTAGCACCGCGTTGAACGCAGCAACACTTGCCACGCTAATGCCAAAGTTGCCAATCCAGCCGACTAGGCGACCGTGCAGCGGCACAAGATAGCAAAGCAGTGCGATCAGCGCCCAAGTTTCCTTTGGATCCCAGCCCCAGAAGCGTCCCCAGGAGAAGTGCGCCCAAATGCCGCCGAGAATAATGCCAGCAGTAAGCAGCAGTACGCCTACCTGTAGAACTCGGTAGTTTAGCTGGGAGAGAAGCTGTAGCCGAGACTTTGCCTGTGGGGTAAACAGATAGCTACCCAGCGACACGTGACCGATGCCCAGTGCGAGAGCGAAGCTTGCATAGCTGAGGGCAATGGTTGGTACGTGAATGCTGAGCCAAAAATTGTCTCGTAGAACGGGTACGAGTGGAGAGATGCTGGGATCTAGAACAGCAGGTAGGCTGTCTGCCAAGATCAGACACATGACAGCTAAGGGAGCAGCGGCCAGCAGATAGTATTTTGCTTTGTAGATAAGTTCAAAGGTGAGTGCGATCGCCGCAATCCCGAACCCAACCCAAATCACCGACTCATACATATTCGTCACAGGCGGACGGCCCGCGATTTGCATCCGTAGCCAAAAGCCATAGCTCTGTACAGCCACACCACCTACAAACAGACCAATCGCACTCCAATAAAGCTCTAGTGGCTTTATCCAAAGCGTAAACAGCATGACAACAAATGCCAACCCGTACAGCATCCACGCCTTTGCAAACGGATGAAAGTGATTGAAGAACACTTCTTGATCCATTGCGCCATCAACAGGGTAAACCTCGGGACTCAGTTCGCTCAGCCCTGCTTTGAGTTCTGCGGCAACAGGCATCAGCATCGGTAAATGATTGGGCCCGGTGAGAAACATTTGCTTCATCACCGCGAAGCTCGCCAGCAGCGGCGCAGTAGCAGACTCAGAATACAGTGCCTGTTCTTCAGAAATGCCCATCCACTTACCTTTCACATCGCTTGGGTGAGGCACGATGGCGATGGTGTTGTCATTAACCGACCCCAGCATCAGCGTCAGTCGATCTTCAAGCGTCAACGCTTCTCTTTCATCGCGGGTCAGGTCTTGTTCTTCCAGCTCTTTGCGATGGGCGTCTCTTACTACCTCACCCAGCGCTGAGTTGGTCATCAGCGTTTCAAAAGAGAAATATTTTTGGTCTGGGTTCAGTCCAATGCGTTCTTTGAGCGGACGATAGCTAAAGAGCACAAACGGTTCTTCGTTCCAGTTGCGATTGTTGAGCCATAGCGACATAAAGGTCGTCATGGCGTCTTCTTTAATGTCGTCGTGCTTGTAGATTGTGGAACCGTGAATCTTGGCAACGGTTTCTTTGGCAACGGTGTCCAACGGTTTTTTGCGGCCGCCCTGCTGCACTACCATCGTTTCTAACGGGCTAAGCGGTGAGGCTTGAAATTGGCTAAAGGGCAAAGCAATCAGCAAAATGCCTAAGCAAAGGCCGACGGCGAATTTAATGAGTTTCATGTTTTCTCTATCGTCCTAAGAGTGCATTGAATAGTGGAATGGAACCAGCTGTTTCGGTAGCGTCGTCTTCTGTTGGAGAGGTTTCTGTCTGAGTTGTTTCTGTCTGGGCGTCTTCTGATTCAGCTGTTGCCAGTAGCGTTCCAACTTTCTTGAACTTTTTGGCCACTGCTCGGCCATAGAACATTGTGGCAACACCAATAGTGACCATCATCGACCCGAGCCAAGTAAGGCCGGTTACCCACCAAGGCTCTCGTTTTACCTGAAGCGTAGATTGATTTAGGTCTCCAGGATTCCAAGACGCCTGCGCAATCTTCCAACCTTTAAACCACGTGGGGTGGTTCATCCACACTCGGCGCTGGCTGATGTCTTGTGCATGCGGATCGATGAGTGAAACGTCGCTGGTCCACATCGCAACCGATTCGCTTCCTTCGTTGCGATCGACAATAAAGTCATTCAGCTGCAGGCTAAAGGGGAGTTGCAACAGCTTGGGACTAAAGGCAACGTACCAGTCTCCGGCTTGCGTGCTCAGGGCCGTTGGCTCACCCCAGCCCACCCATACAGGGTCACTCTGTTCGCTGGTTTGTACCAGGAGTGCCGGTTCGCCCTGACCTGCTGCTTCCTTGGGTAAGGGGACAATTTCACGCTCTACCCGCGCCTGTGGAATGTACTCTGCCAGCGTGATTTCAAAATCAGCCCAGCCAGGCGTGACCGCATCACCCAGAGTCATCGGCCCAGACTGGAATCCTTTTGAAGAATTTGCGGCATAGTGCAATTCGCCTTCGGCATCAATCACAAGGCGGAAGAAGGCATCTGGCCCTGTGTTCGCTGCGATGTTGTAAGCGAAGCTAATAGCTATTGGCTCGCCAGCAATCTGATTGCGAATAGGCTCAAATCCTGGCTTGCCAAAGACAAACCAGCTTTCGACTGCTTCGCCATCAGAGAGAGAAAGCTGAATGGCAGGATTTCTGAGTAAATCGGTGGCGGTGGTGGGCTGGCGATTGCCATCTAGGCGAAAGTCTGGCCAAAAGCCAGTGGCCTCGACTGTCAGGGTTTGGCCTTGCGCTTGAAGCTCGATGGGTTGATTTAAGCTTTTCTCTACGTTTAGTGTGCGAGATTTTCCCTGCCAGTCAATGGCGACCGTTCCCCATCGCGCAGTGTCTACTGTTGTGTCGGGAGCGGTTAGCGCCTGTGAAAGGGTTTGTGGGTCTGTTGCTTTCACAATCTGAAGCTCGGCAGGACCAATGTCCATGGCGCTGTAGGGAGCTGGGGCGACTGCAAGCCAGCGCTCCAGAGTTTGGTTCATGCGATCGCTCTTCAGCACCAGCCTCACTGCCGGATTTTCTACCTGCGCACCTGGCTCAAAGTGCACCGTATTAATTGTGTTGTTGCTGTAGCCCAGTAGCGAAAGGTCTCCGACTTTATTGGGCACGACAGTACCATCTGCCTTAATAAACAGAGCTGTCTGCTCAGGGGCTTTGCCAGGAGCCGCGACTTCAATCAAGTCTCCTTCTACGCGCAGCGTGCTGACTGGGCCAGCATCTGTACGGGCCAGCATCATGCCTTCCACGCTGAGGTGAATAACAGCGGCAGAGCCAGCAATAATGACGACCAGTCCCCAGTGGGTGATGGCAAAGCCCACTTTGCGAGCCCCTTTCCACGGGTAGCGAGACAGTGTAGAAACGCCGAGGTTGAGCGCTAGCAGAAACATCAGTCCGCCAAACCAAGGGCTTTTGTAGATTTCTTGCTGGACAACCGTGGAGCCCACTTCTGCCTCGTAGAAGGTGGCCGCAATGAGGATAGCTGCGATCGCAATTAAGAGAGGCACTGCCAGCTTAATCGAACCAATGATGCCAGCGATATCTCCAAGGCGACTCTCAAAAGCACCAACTTTAGGAACACTGCTCTTAGCAGCACCGTGCTCAGAAACACCGCTCTGGGAATCTGCCCTCTGGGAATCTGCCTCTTTCAAACTTGTCTTTTCTAAACTCACCGTCATGCAAACAAGCCCATACAACAAAGCCACAACTGTCCAATAGTTGTTTACATATAGTGGTATCAATCGGCTGTTCTTTTTTGTATCAAACGTTGCATAATTTCTCGGGCATATTCATTATTTGCATTCACCATCTGCACAGACTGCATCTTAAAGATAGTACTGAATAAAGTGTAATTGTCTCTGCTGGTAAACGCTGAAGCCCTCTCTCAAAGGGCGATGCAGGGAAAGAAGACTAAGTCGAAAGAAAAATACTTCCAAAAAATAAAAAATATTGAATGCATGCAATTCTTGCGGAGTGACTATGCAAAACCTCTCTCTTAGATCTGCTTTTTGTAACTATAAGCACAAAAAAAGAATTTGAGTCCACATAGGTTTGTGTAGTACCACGGATAGATGACATTTCATGATTGTTTGACAGAAAAGCGCTGTTTGTACAGCTCTTGGGCGTTGGATTCTAATCGTTTAGATCTGGGCCACTGAGTTCTTCTTTCTTCTAGTTATTTCTCCTGGGTGGGTACTTCAAAAGCCAGGGCATCTTATCCCATTTAAGCTTTCATCCTAAATATCAACTGTTTTTCTGGAGTGCATGTCAGACATGTCTTTGAACGTAGAGCTTTTAGAGCAGAGCTTTGAGCTCGTTAAGCCCAAGGCCGACGAATTTGTTGCTAGCTTTTATAACAATCTATTTACTGATTATCCGGCTTCTAAGCCTTTGTTTGAACATTCCGATATGGCCGGACAGCAGCAAATGCTTAAAGGTGCCTTGGTCATGGTGATCGAGAATCTTAGAAAGCCTGAAGTGTTGAGTAAATCTCTCAAAGGTTTGGGCGCACGCCACGTAAAGTACGGCGCTTTGCCGGAGCACTATCCGCTGGTGGGCAACAGCCTGTTAAAGACGCTAGGGCAGTACGCAGGCGATGCCTGGACGCCAGACCTTAAGGAAGCTTGGACCGGTGCCTACGGTGCTATTTCCGAGCTGATGCTAGAAGGTGCTGACTACGCCAAAGAAGAAATTGCGCTAGAGACCGTTCCTACCTCGGCCCCTGCGGAAGAGGAGCCAGAAGGCGGGCTGAAGGTAGAGCTGTTGGAGCAAAGTTTTGAACTCGTGAAGCCTAAGGCAGACGAGTTCGTTGCCAGCTTTTACGACAATCTTCTTACCGATTATCCCGCTGCTAAGCCGCTGTTTGTTCATACGAGCATGCCAAAGCAACAGCAGATGCTGAAAGGTGCGCTGGTTATGGTGGTTGAGAATCTTAGAAAGCCTGAGGTGCTCAGTAAGTCTTTGGGTGGCCTAGGTGCACGTCACGTAAAGTACGGTGCTTTGCCAGAGCATTATCCACTTGTCGGTAGCAGCTTGCTAAAAACGCTGGGCCAATATGCTGGCGATGCTTGGACGCCAGAGCTTGAGGGAGCCTGGACGGATGCGTACGGTGCGATTACCGAACTGATGTTAGAGGGCGCAGACTACTCAAAAGCAGAAATTCAATTGGATGCTTCTGCGGCTCCTGCGGCTGTAGCCACTGAGGCTGCGGGCTCTGGGGCGGTGTCTGCCGTCGCAGACCCTACAACGACGGTTGCAGTTCCTTCAGGTCCATCTGCAAATTCAGCTTCTGTTCCTGCTATGGGCTCGGGAGCCGCTGTTGAATCTCCTGAAGGCATCAGTAACGGTACGGCTGCTGGCATTATCGGCGGTGGTGGTGTTTTGCTTCTTTTGATGTTGATTCTTCTGTAATACTGCTGCTTTCTCAATATCTTTTAAATGGAGAATCGTCCCAACCAAAACATATTCTGGCGTAAGAAAATTGGCCTGAAGTCTGCGATTATTGTTGCAATTGTCGTGCTTTTTGTCACCGTTTCAGGTGCTTTTGCCCTAGAACAAAAACAGATTTTCCTGCCAGGCGAAACGTCGGAAGGCCATCATTTGTTTGAGGCTTCCTGCGCGTCTTGTCATGAGGGTTTTAAGCCGGTTTCTAACGAGAACTGCAATCGCTGTCATGAGGCAGAGCTGGAAGGAGATTTGCACGGGGCGAAGAAGTTTAAGGATCCTCGCTGGGCCGAATACAGAGAGAATGTGGATGTGCTGACCTGCACCGCTTGCCACAACGAGCATGTTCACATGTTTGGGCGAGGGGTGCACCTACAGCCAGACCTTTGTATGGCTTGTCATGAGGAGCTAACGCTGACTCAGCTCAAGAGCCACGAGGGGTTTGCCGCAGATGGCTGCTGGACGGCAGGGTGTCATAACTACCACGAGCACGACACGATTTCTACCGGTTTCTTTCGGAAGAATATGGGTGCGCCCGATATGCTGCCAGTACAGCAGCTGCCGGACCGGGTGATGGCAACAGAGCTGGAGAAAGCGCCAGCGCCAAACCTAAGCAAAGAGTTTTTGGGAGGTAAGTCATGAGGACTTTTGCTCCTAGAACTAGGGCCCGTTTTGGTGCAAGAGCTTGGTTTCGGGTGGCCGTTATCTTGTTGTCTTTGCTGTTGATGTTGGGTACTGCCTATCCGGTAGCGGCTGCGACTGAGCAAGAGGTCAAGGAGATTACCCAGCAGTGGGAAACAAGCGCTCACGCCTTAAACGATGTGAACTGCGCTAGCTGCCACCAAAATGAAGAGACTAAGGCATTTGTTGCTAGTCCTAATCAGGAGAGCTGTCAGTCTTGCCACGAAAATCCTGTGGATACCTTTTTGCTAGGAAAGCACGGTATTCGTACCTTGGAAGGTGACAGTCCGCTGACACCGGCTATGGCTCGCATCCCGATGAAGCACGATGCTTTTGACAAGCAGCTGAGCTGCAATGCCTGCCACAACGTGCACACCGTGAACACCATGCAGGCCGCCGTCGACTCGTGCCTCACCTGCCACAACGATACCCATTCTCTCAACTACGAGAATTCCAAGCATGCGCAAAATGTATTGTCTTCTTCTTTGCCGAGGCCAGGCGCGCAGCAAGTCACCTGTGCGACTTGTCACTTGCCCCGCACCGGCAAAGAGAAATCAGACGGTACGTCGGTCGTGAGTGTAAACCACAACAACACCTACACACTCAAACCGCGAAACCGCATGGTGGGAGAAGTCTGTATGAACTGCCACGGGGTGGAATACAGCTACAACAGTATTTTCGACGATGAACTCGTCGAAGCCAATTTTGACCGCCCTCCGACGCTGGAGCATCAGAGCTTTGAGCTGATGCGTGCAGCTGAACAGCGGAGGGTGGGCAATGCCTCTGCCTCAGAAGCCGGTTCAGAAGATAGTTCTGAATAGGATTTTCTTTTGTGGCAGAACTCTCGTTCGCCCTATTAGCTCAATCATCCTGACGCATTGGGGGCGATTTCAAATCCGTACAAAAGGACTTATCAGGAGATTAACGACAATGGTTAAAATTAGCTGGATGCAGCGCATTCGCGCTAAAACAATGGGTCTGCTTGCTCTCGCAGCGGCTATCTGCTTTACCGCAGTAGCTTGTAGCGGTGGCGGCGGCACAACGGCTACGGCAACTGGCCCTTCAATCGCGCCAGGTCTTGTAGCTGACTATATCCACAACGTACTACAGGCAGATAGAACGGCTTACACCAAGCACGTAATCAGCCGAGTAAAGGTCATGGAAGGTAAGGAAAAAGCAGACGGTGTTTTGGATGTAGAGTCCACCGAAGGCTGGCAGCAGACAGACGGTATTCCGCTCCCTGCGCAAATGTTCCGTCTCGGCTCTGAGATTGCGAACGAGTCTGGTGACTTCACTTACAGTCTCATTTCACCTTGGAACTTGAATGACAACCACGCGCCCAAAGGTGACTTTGAGACAGCTTCTGTAGAGCAGCTGGTTGAAACTGGAGAACCTGTGAAAGGCTATCAGGAAGTGGGTGGTCAGGTTTACTTCTCGGCAATGTATCCAGATTTAGCGGTTGCTGAAGCCTGTGTGACTTGTCATAACACGCACCCCATTCACCTAGAGCGCTATCCCGACAAAGTGTTCGAGATGGACGAAGTAATGGGCGGCATTATCATCAACATCCCCGTTGATAGCATGCCTGCGGACGCGTAGGAAGACGCGATTTTGCTTGAGTTGTCGCACCCACCTCGTCGCTCCTACTGTTTTTAGGTGCTGCCCCTCCAGAGGGGATCTCTTCCGGCTAGAAGGCGTAAACACGGCCGTCAAAGCCTGAAGATTAATCCCCTCTGGAGGGGTGCCCGGCAGGGTGGGTTGGGTCGGCAACTTAAGCAGCCCAACGATTCCAGCGCTGAATAGTTCCCCCTGAACAGTCAAATTGCGTGTGAGGCACCAAAATTTCAAAGGGCACAGCTGTGCTGATGCTCTTCCCGTTACTGTTATGCAACCTAAATTTTCTACGCTTATTATTTTGACGCTGGTATCAGCTGTGCTGCTGGTTCCTTTTGCCGTAAGCCCTATTTATTTGGATGCATTACGCGATCGCTCTTTCGATCTCCACCAGTTTTTGCGTGGCGAAATCTACAAGCAAGGGACAGGCTATGCCTCTCTCGTACTAGTCGGGGTTGAAATGCTGCTAACTGCCAGAAAGCGTAGTCGTACCTGGCCTCTTAAGATAAAAATGCCAGGCTCGGTGATGCTTTGGCGGAGTGCTCATATTTTTACAGGTGTGGCACTACTCGCGGTGGTATTGGTTCATACGGTGGGTGCTAGCGGGATTAACTACAATGCGGTATTCCTCTATTCATTTATGGGTGTCACGCTGACTGCGCTGTTAGGCGTTGTTGCCGAAACGGGCGTTCTGGAGTCTCCCCGAAAGGTGTTTAGCCGAAACATTTTCAAATTCGGTACGCTGAAGCTGGGAGAGGGGGAGGCCGCAGGTATTGGTAAAGGCGCATTGATTCGCGGTATGCGAGCCGTCTGGCTAAGAAGCCACATTTTCTTAGTGAGCGTGTTCTCAATTTTGCTGGCGGTTCATGTGTTCTTGGTTTATTACTATCAGTAGTCGCAATTCGATGATTTCTACCGGAAAAACAGGGAATAAAGCTTGGCAGATTTGGAGTGCAATCGCCGCAATCGTCTTGACCGTAATAGCGACCATCCTGCTCACTCGCCCTGCGGCAACAGTGATGAGCATGACCCCGCTTTCTGGCCTAATGACGCTAAAAACCCTAGCGGCAGAATCAGTTCCCTACGACCTCGCTTTCGATTCGCAAAAGCCAACGCTAATCGAGTTTTATGCTGACTGGTGTACGACCTGCCAAAGTATGTCTCCCACAGTCAACTCGCTGCACGAGCAGTACGGCGATCAGCTGAATTTCGTCATGCTCGATATTGACGATCCTCAGTGGGCTGAGCAGGTGGAATCATTTAGTGCTTCTGGCGTTCCTCAGTTTACTCTGCTCGATTCTGCGCATCGGTCTGTGCATACTTGGGTCGGCAAAGTCCCCAAGCCAATTTTCAAGGAAGCCTTCGAGAAAGTTTTGAGTTAGATAAGTTTGAACAAGTCAATTTTGGATTAGCAGCCCTTCAATCAGCAAGTTTTTAGTCTTTTGGAGAGCACCTCATGACACTCCTTAGCCAATTCATAAAGTTACTAGAGTGGGTAGAAAGCACCCAAGAGTTCTTTCACTTTTTAAGTCAGCCAACAGGCATTTCTACACTGGCAGCTTTGTTGCTTTATTGCCCCATTCAGCTGTTGGGGTGCGATAGCCTCTCCGCAGCAACGCTTTCCTGCACAGTTGCGATGACGCTGTTTTGTTTGCTAGAAGAGCGGCCTAAGTTCTAGCACGGCTTCAGGTCCGACATGTTTAAACTTTCAGGTCTAAACTCACAGCCACAAACAAACAGTGTCAAACTTGAAACAGTGCTTGTCACCGATGTGAGATTCCGCTGACTAAGCGACGTTTGCTGCCTTTGATGGGGCCGTCGTTAAATACGGAGCGAATGAGGGTAGCGCTAGGCGACGGCTTGTCTGCATAAAACGTTTTGACGAGGTCTATGAAGACGATTTCTCGGTAGGCATGCCTACAGTAGGCGATCGCGACCACACCCATACATAGCAAAAATGTCAGCGAGATGCTGTAGAACCGAACCATTTCTGGCTGAGCTGAGCTCGCCTGCAAACTGCCCAATAGGAGCGCGGCTGTATAAACACTGAGTCCACCTAAAATGACACCGTTTAGCAACATAAGCAACAGCATGGCCTTTAGAAGTGGATTGTGCACCACAACGGGTTCTTTCATTTGCCAGTTTTCTAGCTCGTTTCTTTCAAAGTGAATGTAGCGGGGTGCTTTTCTGTAGATATAGGTCGCTAAGTGCGGATCGTAGCAGCTGAAGATGAGGTTGATGAGGCGAATGGGTGCATGCCTGCCAGTCATCTTTTTGAAGATGAGTGAGTTGCGACAGTTGTCTCGGCTGTTTTCAGTGAAGTATCTAATTTGGTCGGAAAACTCCAGCAGCGCCGAGTCCTGTCGGCTGGTACGACGAGTGAATGGACCAGCTTTGATCAGGTTGTTGATGAGTGCGATCGCACCTGTGGCTAATGCGAGAGCAAGTAAGAAAAGCCCTTGGATAAACATAGTCGAAACAACTCAGTCGAAATAACGCAAAGTCTTAGTGCTTTACCGTAGGAGAAGTCGCATGCACTATGTATATATACGGGGACTTGTGGTGTAATCCAGAGGGTTCTTTGTAAAACTATGAATCGGGCAGCTTGTAGCGATTTACAATGCGCTTGGCAAATTCTGGTACGTGCGCCTCTAGCTTGTCTGGATGATTGCGCCGGGTGTACAGATAGTTGCGTGTGAAGTGAGAGTCGATGGAAAAGCGAGCGTATTCCAAGCCCTTTGGGCCAATTTTTTCAATGACGACGCCCATGAGCTTGGCGGCCCACATAGGAAGGGTGACGCCTTTGTCATAGGCGGGGATACTGTTTTGCACGGCCTGGGTGCGATCGCCGCTACTCATCACCGGCTGCGTCTCAATAATCCCTTCCAACAGGTCAAACATCTCTGCGCCCGTGTCATTTCTCACCACAATCCACTGCCAGCCGAAGGGCGCACCCATATAGCCCACCACAATATCCGCGAGCGAATTGGTGTAGTCAAAGCAGCTCATGCACGACGGCGCAAATACATCTTTGAGCTTATTTGTCTTTAGGCCAAAGAACGGTACTTTCTCTTCCGAACCATCTTCATGCTTAAAGTGCACCTGAAAGTCCTGCATAAATTCGTAGGCGACCACCGTATCTGGTGAGCGACTAGTGGTATCCAAGAATTTTTGCAGTCCGGCTCTGGTGACATTATCAACACAGGGCATCCCTAGCACATACAGTTTTTCGAGCCCAAGCTTGTCTTGCACGGCTCGCAGTGCCTGAATCTGGCAGCCAACCCCAATCACAAGTACCCGCTTCATCCCCGATTGCTCAATGTGGTCGAGTACCGATAGGTTCGGCGATAGCGTTGGCTTATTGACCCGCGCTGCCAAAATATCTTCTGGCGAGCGAGCGATGACCGGCATCGGCTGAAACCGATCGTCCTCAGTATTTTGTACGCACACGACGCCTTCTACGAGGCCTTTATTTAGCATTTCTATGGCGAGGGTGCTGACGATGCCGGTCCACTGCGCACCGTCAATTGGCGCTAGCTTGCGAGCGGCTACCATCTTTTGCTGTACGCCAAAGTACAGCTCATCTTCATTTTCTAGGTCGCGGCTTCGTCCGTGGTTGGCGCTTTCTAGCTCGCTAACCTGCTGATTCAAAAAGGCGCAGGCGTCCTTAACGTAGTGAATATATGAGGTATCGCATAGGCCGCACTCGCTGCATCGCTCTTTGGCAGGCTTAGCCGCACCGGGTTTGAGGGGTCTGGATTTCGCGTGGGGCTTGGCCGAAAGGTTGGCTGAGGTCATGGTGGCGTGAGAACGGCTTTTTAGAGATGATTCCAAAGAGTGAAGGATAGAAACAAGTTTCTACCCTATGATCACGATACCGTAAGGCTTTACTCCCTTGCCTGTTTGTAACCTTTTCTTCTCTCCACCCTCTAAGGTGGCTGAGCGCAGTCGAAGTCATGCCCGAAGGTCCAGAAATCCGCATTGCTGCCGACAAAATTCAGCGGGCCATCCGCCCTCGGCCTACCACTGAAGTGTTTTTCGCTTTTGATCATCTGAAGCCCTTTGAAGAAGCGCTAACGGGCTGCCGGGTGACTGAGGTCGAAACTCGTGGCAAGGCGATGCTGACTCATTTTGATAATGGCCTAAGTGTGTACTCGCACAATCAGCTGTATGGCAAGTGGATGGTGCGCAAAGCCTACGACTTCCCGAATACGAATCGGCAGCTGCGCTTTGCGATTCACAACGAAAAGAAGTCGGCCCTGCTGTACAGCGCATCAGATATTCAAATATTGAGCAGCCCGGCTGAGATAGAAAGCCATCCTTTTTTGAGCAAGCTAGGGCCAGATGTGCTGAGTAAGGGCTTGCAGCCCGAAACGCTACTGGCGGCGCTCCAGTCCAAAAAGCACCATCGGCGGCGACTTTCAACCCTCTATTTAGATCAACACTTTTTGGCGGGTATTGGTAACTACTTGCGCAGCGAAATCTTGTTTGTGGCTAAGCTTCATCCGCAACTGCGACCGATGGACTGTAGTGAAGATCAGCTACAGGCGCTTGCCGAGGCCTCTATCGAGATTTCGTACCAGTCCTACAAATATAAGGGGGTGACGAATGATCTTGACTTGGCTAATCGGCTGAAAGCGGAGGGGGCGCGCTACCGGGATTATCGCTATTGGGTGTTTGCGCGATCGCACAAACCTTGCTATGTCTGCGCCACGCCAATCGTCAAAGAAATGGTGAACAATCGCCGAATTTATTACTGCCCAACCTGCCAAAAGAGATAGTCCGAGCGCATTTGTCTGACGTTGTTTTGTCTGCTGCCGCCTGTTCTGACCTTGTTGGATAAAAACTGAAAACTCTCTTTTGCGGGTTGTTGTGATTGTTAAGCTGAGCTTAAACCTAGAGAGAGCAAAACTCTCTCAAAGGTCACCTTTTGTAAAAGTGGTGACACTTCCACCGACATAGCGATCCTTCCATACAGTACGACTCATATGATGAAGGCAATAGCGTCGGAGTGCGTTGCACACTGCTGGTGCGAGCTGGTGTGCTAGATAGATGCGTATATTACTGGTAGATGATGACGAAGACCTGATGGAGTCTTTGGCTGAACGCTTGATTCAGCAGCGGTACGCGGTCGATATCGCGGTCGATGGCAGTAGCGCTAAAACTTACGTAGACCTATTTGACTACGATCTAATCGTGTTGGATTTGATGCTGCCAGATGGTGATGGCATTCAGTTCTGCCGAACGTTTCGAGCAGAAGGCTATAACAATCCGCTGATGATTTTGACGGCCAAAGAGAGCACCGCGCAAAAGGTAGAAGCCTTGGATGCGGGCGCAGATGACTATGTCATTAAGCCGTTTGACTTTGATGAACTCTGTGCTCGCATTCGCGCACTGCTGCGCCGAGAGCACCAGGGACTGCCTACGGTGCTTTCGTTAGGGCCGCTGCGTTTGGATCCTAGTGCCTGCGAAACAACGTACAACAATAACCCAGTGCGGCTTACCCCAAAAGAGTTTTCCATGATGGAATTGTTCTTGCGTCATCCGCACCGGGTCTATAGCCTGGGCGCTATTATCGATGACCTGTGGTCGTTTGAAGATCCGCCTGGAGAAGACGCCGTTCGGACGCATATCAAGGGACTGCGACGTAAGCTGAAGGCGGCTGGTGCGCCGAAGGATTTGATTAAAACAGTCTACGGTCTCGGCTATCGACTGAATGAGAATACGGCAGGTTCGACAGCAGCAGCTGCGGATAAACAGCCGGTTCGGTCGCAAGATGCGATGGCCGAGCCTTTAAATAGCGATCTCAATAGCGATGGCGGAGCCTTTTCAGGGGAAAATCGCACTGCTTCTGTGAGTACACCCAGTGAAGCCTCATCCAGTCAGCAGGCTGTGAATTTGTCTCCTATCCCAAGCGCCGCGACCGATAGTTCTCTGCCGGATACAGATAACTTGGCTCATCAGGCCAAACTCTCTGAACAGCTAGTTCAAGCCTGCCGACGCTACTTGAGTACGGCCAGCCGTCACGTCGCTATCTTAGAAAAAGTAGCGGCTGTTTTGCCCTCCATTTTCCCCAATGCCTTTCACAATGGACGCTCGATATCGGGAGCTTATTCTGTTCTCTTGGATGAAGGACGCGTGTGCGCCCACAAGCTTGCTGGTTCGTTAGGTAGCTTTGGTATTGCTGAAGGATCGCAAATTGCGAGAAAGATAGAGATTTCTCTTGAAGAGAAACTGCTGCAAGCCGGGCCGTCAGCGCCGAAGGCCACAGCAAAGAGCACAACAAAGGGCATAACAAAAGTCACAGCGGAGACCTCAGGAGAACACACGGCAGAACACACAGCAACAGAGACGATGCAGTTTAGTCGCTTGGTCAGCGCGCTGCGATCGCGTATTGACCAAGCGACCGTACAGGCAGCTACAGAAGCGCTAGCTGCTTCCATGCACGAAGGGCTACCGGTGGTGCTGATTGTGAGTGAGGACGGCTCGCTCGCTCAGTCGCTGATAGGATGCGCCGCACAAGTAGACTTGCGCACTCAGGTCGTGGCCACTGTTCAGCAGGCGATCTCAGTACTAGGCCTAGCCGTTTGCGACTTGATTGTGATAGATATCCCGGCAGCTATGGGTGATGGCCTGCTGGCGTTTGTTCAAACGATTAAAAAAAGCTACGACTTGCCAATAGTGGTGCTAAGAGAACAGCTCACACTCGATCAACGGCTGGATTTTGTTCAGCAGGGCATAGAGATTGTGACACATCGAAATGCACTGCCGCTGCAAATTATGACCGCTGCAGCTGGGCTGATTCGTGCTCGGGTCAGCAAAATTAAGGTTGCGATCGCCGACGACGACCCCGACATATTAGCCCTACTACACACAAGCCTAGAACCGTGGGGCTTTCAGGTCACCACCTTTGAGTGTGCGAGTTCTCTGTGGGAATGGCTCGCAGACGAGTCCGATTCTTCCCCAGCTTCTAAAGTCGACATCCTCGTTTTAGATGTGGAAATGCCTGAAATGAGCGGCCTAGACCTCTGCCAAATCCTAAGAGCCGACGCGCGCTTTCAGTCCATTCCCATTCTATTTTTGACCCATCATCAGGAAGAGTCTCTGCGTATACAGGCATACCAGCTAGGCGCAGACGACTTCATTCACAAAGCAGTGGCCCCCACAGAGCTAGCCACCCGACTACGCAACCAGCTCACCCGTGCTTGCCTAGCTTCCCAGCCCTCTTAATCCTGGGTGCTAAATTTCAGGCCCTAAACCAAGCTAGGTGGGCAATAGCCTAGCCCCTGTACAAACGTCGACCGGAACTCCTCAATATCTTCAGGGTTGAGCGCACCGTGAGAAACAATCACCACGTGATACTGGTTCATCACATCGGTAATAGGCATGCCTTGGTCCAATCGGCACAGTGCCTTCTCAATGCGAGGCGTGAGCGTGTAGGATGAGCCGTTTTCTTTGAGAAACGAAACAAAATTCAGATCTTGATTAAGTGCCAGCGTTGTTCTAGGACAGATCCTAATGATCCAGCGGTCAATGAGATAAATCACCGTGACAGACTGCAACCGCATAGCGCTCTGCTGAGAAAGATAGGTCAAAACGCGCAAGACCAAGCTGGTATTCGCGAAATAGTAGAGATATTGCATATGACCTCAGACCGCTACATTTCTAAGCATAGGGTTCAATTCTGAGTAAATTATGAAGAAAGATACCAATCGGGACTCAACTTTGGAATCGTGGTCCAAATCTTGACGTTGATAGATAAAATCATCCACGGCTCAACCCCGGTTGCAGTATGCCCTTGTAAAGCAACGTAACGCAGTTCGTATAAAAAACTCTGAATAGACTAAAAAAGAAGCACTACGCTAGGCTGGAAAGATCCTAGTGGCATTTCTTCCACTACTCCCAAAAGCGCCTATGAGTTCGGATGGTGCCTCTACTAGCAATACCGATTCAGCTGTGAATCTGCCGTCATCATCGGCGACAGATGAGAGTGCCCACGAGGCGATTTTAGACACTGAGACACTGCTAAACGCAGCCGGTAGTCTAATCGTTGTTTTTGATCGCCAAGGCAAAATAAAACGGTTTAACCGAACCTGTGAAACGACTACTGGATACATAGAGAAAGACGTTCAAGGTCACTGCGTCTGGGATTTTTTGCTGATTCCAGAAGATCGGGTGGCGATGCAGGGCATTTTTCGTCAGCTCATGAATGGACAGACGAATACCTATTACGAAAGTACCTGGCTGGGTAAGGCCGGAGAGACTCACGTTATCGCCTGGTCGAATACCGTATTGACCAACCGATTGGGACGGGTTGATTTTATTGTGTCCTCTGGTATTGAGGTAACCCAGCAGCGTCACAGCCGTCGCCAGCTCGAAGGGCAATATCGTCAGAGTCACCTATTAGCCGAAATTACTCAAAAGGTGCGCCAGTCCCTAGAGCTAGAAGAAATCTTGCAAACCACTGTGAGCGAAGTGCAAGGGCTTTTGGGCTGCGATCATGTGTTTATTCTTCAAGCTCCGCCAGAGTCCTCCGTTCGGCTAGCTGCCGAGGCGATTACAACCTTGGCTCAAGGCCCGGCCCAAAGCCTATTGCGTCGCCCTTGGCCCACTAATCCTCTCTTGCAGTCGGACTATGTTGAGCATTACAGACGCCAGTCTGTTTCGGTCATAGACACGATGGATGGGCCGGGCGTTGCGCCTGAGATTGTGGATATTCTCAATCAGCTGGCGGTTAAGTCTGAGCTGGCAGTGCCGATTTTAGCCCATGGCCATTCTGACGATGGCATTAAGGCGGGGCAAAAAGATGGTTTTTGGGGATTGTTAATTGCTCATCACTGCATGCAGTCTCGCCGCTGGAGCCCGCTAGAAATTGACCTGATGCAGCAGCTGGCAAACCAGATTGGAGTGGCTATTAACCACGCGCAGCTGCTTGAGCACCTAGAAGATATTGTGGTGGAGCGAACGGCCAAGCTGACCGAGACCAACCAGCAGCTACGCCGTGAAATGGACGAGCGTCTGCGCACAGAAAGCGCGTTGCGTCGTAGTGAAAAGCAGCTACGGCTAGTTACCAACGCATTGCCTGCGCTGGTGGCCTATGTCGATATTCGTCACCGCTACCGGTTTAACAACTATGCCTACGAAACCTGGTACGACATTCCCTACCAGCAAATCAAGGGGCGACAGGTGAGCGATATTGTCTCACTAGAGGTGTATCAGCAGATTTTGCCTTATTTAGAGCAGGCGCTGATGGGTGAGAGTGTGACCTTTGAGTCGGAGATGATTCAGAGCAGTGGGCAGCGGCTGTGGGCCAGCATTAGCTACATTCCCGATATTCAAGATGGTCAGGTGAAGGGGCTCTTTAGCCTAGTGAGCGATATTAGCGATCGCAAAGCCGCCGAGCGGATGAAAGACGAATTCGTTTCGGTCGTGAGCCACGAGCTGCGTACACCGCTGACCTCTGTACACGGCTCACTCAAGCTGCTATCAACCGGACGCCTAGGCACGCTCAACGGGCAAGGGCGAGAGCTCATTGACATTGCGCTCAAAAATACGGAGCGACTGACTCGATTGATCAACGACGTGCTTGATTTGGAGCGCATGAGTTTTGGCAAAGTAACGCTGGTGCCAGTGGCTTGCTCAGTGCTCGACCTGTTACAGAGCGCTGCGGATGCGATGCAGCCAATGGCCGATGAATACAATATTCAGCTGGCTATTCGCCCTACGGAGGCCTTATCGGTATGGGCCGCGCCCGATCAAGTGATGCAGGCGCTGACCAATTTGCTAAGCAATGCCATTAAGTTTTCACCTGAGGGCTCCACCGTGTGGATGCAGGCGAGGCTACCTGGCAAGGAACCCAACAAAGTAGATGCTCACGTGGAGTTTTTGGTTAAGGATGTGGGTAGAGGTGTTCCTAGCGACAAGCTAGAGACTATCTTCGAGCGCTTTGCGCAGGTCGATTCTTCCGATGCCCGCGAGCGGGGAGGTACCGGTCTCGGGCTGGCGATTTGTCGTGAAATTATTCAACAACACAGAGGTCGTATTTGGGTCAAAAGTATTCACGGGCAGGGCAGCACCTTTTACTTCACGCTTCCTCAGCCAACTGCCTCACCATCAGCGCTATAAAACGTTCACTTTTTTAACCAAGCCTGTTAAAAACAAGGCATACCGCCATGCTTAGTAAGCAGATTTTGATGATTGACGATGAGTCTGATATTCAGACCGTTGCTCGTATTGGGCTCACAATAGTAGGTGGCTGGCAGGTGCTAACCGCTAACTCTGGCCGAGAGGGCATAGCGCAGGCAAAATCCCATGTACTAGATGCTATTTTGCTCGATGTCATGATGCCAGATATGGATGGAGTGGCTACGCTCAAAGCCTTGAAGGCAGATATCTCAACGCAGTCAATTCCCATTATCTTTTTGACGGCTAAGTCGAGAGCGATTAATCGCAAAGAGCTATATGCACTCGGCGCACAGGGTGTGATTCATAAGCCGTTTGACCCAACGACATTATCAAGTCAAATCTCAGGTTTTCTGGGCTGGGATTAATGGTGGGATGAACGTCCTATTGATGTTGGGTGAGGGCATAGCAATGCCAAGCCCCTACGAGATGCGACGTTGCCGTAGGGGCTATCACCTGTGGTGAGGCAAAGGCTAAAGCATTGCTATGCCCAATGCCGGAACATGCTACGCAGATTAATTGTTAAAAAGACAGAATCGAAGAACAAATCAACTGTTGAAAACGAGAAAACTGGTAAAGATAAAGACTGTTGAAGATGTAGAAGTAAGAGACTTGCGTGAAATAGACAGAAGCAACAGTTTTTCAATTCTGTGATGCGCGATGGCGAAGCCCCTCGGAACGAGGAGCGCCCTACTACAGAAATAAACGCTGCGGGAAAAACTAAGGGCAAGAATGTACAGTTGTGTAAGGTGACCACCGTCTTCTAATCATCAAAAAAACACGATGTTAGAATCCTAACGCTCCTGTCGCCCCCAAATACAGTTTCAGAACAATGCAAATTGCCTCTACGCTAAAGTTCGGTTCTAGTGCTCTCATCGCGGCCGTTTTCTTAAGCGCCTGTCATTCTGGTATTTCATCCCGAGGCCTTTTGCCGGGGCAGACGTTGCAGGCTACCGTATCAAAGCCGCACGCTGTACTAGGCTCTGATTCGTTTCCTAAGTTGCCTTCTGCGCGGTCTAAAACTGAATCTGTACAAGGCGAAGTGGTCGGGGCCCCGACCGATTGCGACGGTGATGGGGTCAATGACGATTCTCGCATCGACTTCGACGGTGATGGCGTTTCAGACGATTGTGTGGATGGGGTAGAAACCATTCCCGAGCCCCCTTTTCAGCAGAGCTACACCCCCACAAGTGAGATATTCAACAGCTTGATTCCGGCTGTGGGGTGGCGCGCGAGCTACCAGTGCGGTGATGGGCTTTATGAGGTGAGTGTGAGTCGCCCAGCGCAAAGCCAGCTGGAGTACCAATTTGAAGGGCTAACGCTAACAAGCGATATTGTGTACGACGATTTGGATCCGAACCTCAATCAGCCGCTGATTATTCGCGAGCCTGAAGCGGGTATTCGATATGCCTTTACTCAGGCGGCAGGCGGTGAGTTTTACGAATATGCGATCGCCGATTACGAAGGCGATGTAGGGCTCTACGTTTACCAAACGGGTGAGCAAATCGTGGCAGCCCCTTGTGTTGTGTTGTCTAACTAAAATTAGCGTGTGATCAGCCAAAGCACCGTTGGCAGGCTGATAAAGCTCAGCAGTGTGGAGAGCACAATTGTTCTGGCAACGCGATCGCTATCACCCCCAAACTCAGTCACCCAAATGAGGGTATTGACAGCCACAGGCATCGCCGACTGCATGACCAGTACTGCCAAATCCAAATCTCTTAGCCCAAGCAAACTACCAATCGCGTAGGCCATCAGTGGAGAAACGAGCAGTCGCAGACTCGCCGCAAATAGTTCATAAATGCCAAAGCTCAGCGGTGTCCGCGATAGCTGAATACCCAGAGTCAGCAACGCAATCGGAATCGCTGCGGACCCGAGGAGTTCCAGCGCTTTATCGAGCGTTTCTGGCACATCCCAGGCGATCACCTGTAGGGCAACGCCGCCCAGGGTTGCCCAAAATACGGGAAGGCCAACGGTGACTTTCAGCCCGGCCTGTAGGCCTTCCCCTTTCAAAAAAATAGGCCCAACGCTTGCAATGAAAAGGGCTGAACTAATTAAGTAAACAATCGCGCGTTCAAGCCCGGCTTCCCCTAGCGAAAATAGAATGAAAGGGAGGCCGATGTTGCCAGAGTTGGCGAGTAGCGTTGTGGCCACAAGGCTTTTGCGCGTTGCCGCTGACAGCTTAAGGGGGCGAGCACAGGTGATCGCAACCACATACAGCGCTCCGCAGTTCAGCAAAAAACCGGCCACAATCCGCAGCGTGGTGTCCAGCTCTAAGGTGCTGCCGTATACACCTGTGATGACCAGCGCTGGCAGCAGCGCGTATATATTGAGCCGGGTGAGCGTTTTGATATCTAGCGGGAAAGCTCTGCCTACCCAGACGCCGACGAGTGCGACGAGTGCGATGGGTAGCACCGCTGAGATTAATACACCCATTGTTTCTTTGCTCGTTTCCTTGGCGCTATGCTTAAACGGTAGTCAACAATACTCCTGTGCGATGCCTTCTCCTACGCCTTCTCCGGCTGAGCCCACGCCAAATAATACGTCTGACTCGCTCCCTGCTGCTGGTCAAACGCCTGAACAAATTCAGCCGCTGCTCAGTTCCGAGAACTTTGGTGATCGCATCAAAGGCATCAACCTCCTGCGCAATATCGATCCGGCTGTGGCCTTTGAGCTAATCGTGCCGCTATGCACCGATGCCAACACACGAGTACGATACGCGGCGGTGAGCCAAGTTTCTACCCTAGGCGAACAGGATAAAGCAGCTGCCCTCACCTTGCTCAAAACAGCGCTGGGCGACAGCGAACCCGATGTGCAGGCTGCTGCTGCTGATTCATTGGGCGCGCTAAAGCTGACTGAATCGCTAGGAGACTTGCAAGCTCTCTATGAAAACACGCCAGAGTGGCTAGTGCAAATGAGTGTGATTGCCTGCTTGGGAGAAATGGGCGATCGCAATGCTTTCGACCTGCTGAAATCGGCTTTATCCGCCGATAACTCCCTCGTGGCGGTTTCTGCGATTGGGGCGCTAGGTGAGCTGGGCGATGAACGGGCGATCGCACTATTGCTGCCCTACGCCAAAAGCGACGATTGGCAGATGCGGCACCGAGTGGCCCAGTCGCTAGGGCATTTCCGCCAGCAGCCAGAGGCGCTTCAAGCCCTCAAAACCCTATCGACAGATGAATCGGCACTGGTCGCGGAGACAGCGCAACGGGTCATGGCAGCATAGGAACTCCCCTCTATAGGCCCTTGCTGTGAGTGGACGTAATAATTCTTTATACTTTGGCTGCTTCAGCGATCATGGATATTTTCGTCTGAACCTTTAAAGCCGCGTTCGTGGAAAAAACAACTGTAGTTTTACCTGACTTGATGCTACGCGACCGGACTATTTGAATAGTCTTCATGAAAAATACTTGATAAGTGTGTGAGAAAAACAACAAATTATTACTTAGGTACGGACTTTCTTCTCTGGTAATGTTCTTTTGCCCTGTAAAAAGAGTTGCTGACACTGACTCAGTGACGTTGTTCGTGTCGGCTTCTAAGAAAGTGAAAAACGGCTGAATAAAGGTCTCTTTTTAGGACGTTGTGCGTCATGTTTCGAGGAAAAAAACAGCGTTTGGTGATTGCGAAATACTCCCTGTAATATTTGTTTTGGGATCGCTGAAAGTCTTGTTTGGAGAGGCCTTGAATCGATTTTAGTTGCTGCAGTATCAACGCGTCGCCATCACAAACCACGATGCAGTGACAGTGTATGTGACTAAGATCAATGCGTTGAAATAGCAATCGCGTATGGAGATTTCTTGATTGCTTTCTTGCTTCAATAATTTTACACATCGGCTATCTCAGAAGATATTCTGATAGAATTGAGACATATCAAAAGTTGTTAAAATTAGAGTCTCTTTCAGAGCTGTTTGAAGACGCTCTACGGACGTGTAATGCTCAATACATTTCTGCTCCGGTGAGTGTCTTGAAAGTCGACTGCCCCAGGCTGAAGCAGTCAATTTAATCTGCGAACCACATGTGCCTTTGCTCCGGGCCTTCGTTCTGGCGCGATTCAGAGCTGATGCGTTTGGTCAGAGGCTAGATGAAATTTTGAGGCAGCGCTAGTGAGCAGCAGAGCGTAGCTACCTATGTATAAATCCGCTAAATATCCGCTGAATATAAGTTTGATAAGTTTCTAGGGGGAGTAGCTTAAGTGCTTTACGCTGCACCATCTTCTGAAAAATCGTCTACGGCTATAGCAATGAGTGCCAAGCAGTGGGAAAGCTTAAGCTTTGCCTCTACGCTCTACCTGTGTCCTATTTTGGATGCGCTGCTAGCGCCTATGCCAGACCCATTTCGCGATGAGTTGCGGTTGGGTTTGCAAGAGGCTCTCGTGAATGCGGCCAAGCATGGCAACAGGCTTGATCCCCAAAAGATAGTGTCTGTGCGCTACGCAAAAGTAGGCGGTTACTACTGGTGGATTGTCTCCGACCAGGGGGAAGGTTTTGAAGAGCCTATAGCCTGTCCGTGTCCATCTGCCGATCATCCCTTCGTCAGTGAGTGTGGGCGCGGACTGTTTATTTTGCATCAGGTGTTTGACCAGGTGCGCTGGAGCGAAGACGGTAAAGAGGTTCATCTTGCTAAGCAGGTTAAGCCTTCTGTGTTGAATAGCTTTGTGAGCCCTGCGTTCTTCCTGCGGCTGATAGAAAACTGGTGGCGGCGGTGGTCGCCAACCTCTCCTAGCAGCGTTTAGCATAGGCACTGTGCCTATAACGCCATATTGTGACTGCCTAAGTATGTCTGGCTAAGAGGGCTCAGCGCTTTTAAGTAACCAGCTAAAAAGCCTCCACGTCTGACGTGGGGGCTTTTTGGTGTTTCTTCAGGGAATTCAGCTTTCTTTGCTTTTTGCCCGCTTTTCGCCATGTGTAGGGCAAGGGGGTGCCTTCAGCGTTTTGTTTAGCCAGCCAATGGCCTGTGTGAGTCTTGGGAGGGCTTCTTCCGGTTTATCTTTGAGCATGTATACTAGGGCGGCAGCAGCCTGCTCGCGGGCCCGGACTGCCCGGTTGGCGCTTAGTCTGTGCCAGTCATTGGGTGCGATCGCCAGCTTTTGGGCTAGGGCTTCAGCCAGCTCCTGCTCGCTGAATGCTTTTAGATCGCCAGAAGAGCGTACAGAAGGGCTAGCAGGTGAACTTGAGTGCAAGTCTGGGCTTTCTATTTTCGGCATGGGCAACGCTCCAGTTTTACGATTGGGTTTGCTATTCAGGTCGTCTGGGTGTATCTCTGAAGGTGTTTTAAAGAGAACTGTATCCATCTACCTATACAGTAGTGGCCATCTATCCTAACTTGACTCCTATGAGGAGCGTATATGAAATTATTTCGCCGAGCCTCGAAACGCACGCCTCATTTGCCCAGTGATGCTGAGCTAACCAGCTTTGAAGGCGAACTCAAAGAAACCGCCGATGAGTTTCTGCTGTTGCGCGATCGCTTTTTTGCCATCCGCCGAGCCAAGGCCAAATACGAACAAACCACCACTGTCGACCTCGCTGGCCTCCCCGCCGAAGAACTCGCCCAAATGCAAGACCGGGTGGAAGCGCTAAAAGTCACCCTCGAAAGCCAGCTACTTTCCTGGCGCGAAGTCCAAGAACCCTTCTGGCAAATCTTCCGCTTCGTTGGCATAGGACTCGTCTTGGGATGGTTCTTGCGGGGTTGGCTAGGTTAAATTTAAATCATTTCTCAACTTATCTAAGCAGCCATTTTCACGGCTATTCACACGGCTATGACTTCTTCCCAGCGCATCAAACACGTTCTCGCTTCAGGGCAACCTGGCGATACCCTGACCATTCAAGGCTGGGTCAGAACCAAGCGAGCCTCCAAAAAATTCACCTTTATAGAAGTCAATGACGGCTCCTCCATGAGCGGTCTTCAAGTCATCGCTCCTGAAGAAATTCCCGACTACGCCAAGCACATGGAGCGTATCGGCACCGGAGCCTCCGTGCAAATCAGCGGCACCCTTGCCGAATCCCCTGGTAAAGGCCAGCGCGTAGAGCTTCAGGCCACCACCATTGAAGTCTTCGGTGAGTCCGATGGCGAAACTTACCCCCTGCAGAAAAAGCGCCACTCCTTTGAATTCTTACGGGGAATCGGCCACCTGCGCAGCCGCACCAACACCCTCGGCGCAGTCTTCCGCGTTCGCAATGCCTGCGCCAACGCCATCCACGACTTCTTTCAAAGCCGCGACTTCCTATGGATGCACACTCCCATCCTCACCGCCAGCGACTGCGAAGGGGCCGGTGAAATGTTTACGGTTACCCGTTTCAATCTCGATAGCATTCCCACTATCAAAAACGGCCCTGACGCTGGCAAAGCCGACTACAGCCAAGACTTCTTCGGTAAACCCGCCTACCTCACTGTCAGCGGCCAACTCGAAGCTGAGATTATGGCCATGGCCTTCAGCAACGTCTATACCTTCGGCCCCACCTTTCGCGCCGAAAATTCCAACACTGCCCGCCACCTTGCCGAATTCTGGATGGTCGAGCCTGAAATGGCCTTTTGCAACCTAGAAGGCAACGCCGACCTCGCCGAAGCCTTCCTAAAGCATGTTTTCACTCATGTCATGGAGACCTGCGCTGACGACATAGAATTTTTCAACAAGCGAATTGACGACAGCGTCCTCGAAACCGCTAACAACATCATCAATAGCGACTTTGAGCGGATCACCTACACCGAAGCCATTCGTCTGCTCACTAAAGCCATCGACAGCGGCGATAAGTCGTTTGAATTCCCCGTTAGCTGGGGCATCGATATGCAGTCTGAACACGAGCGCTATCTTGCCGAAGACCTGTTCAAAAAGCCCGTCATCGTCACCGACTATCCTGCCGAAATCAAAGCCTTCTACATGCGCCTTAACGACGATGGCAAGACGGTTGCTGCTATGGACGTCTTAGCCCCTCGCATTGGCGAGATTATCGGCGGCGCACAGCGAGAAGAACGCTTAGACGTTTTGGAGCGTCGTATTGAAGAGGCTGGATTGCCGAAGGAAGACTATTGGTGGTATTTGGATCTACGTCGATATGGGACTGTTCCCCATGCGGGGTTTGGTCTTGGGTTTGAGCGTCTTGTGCAGTTTATGACAGGGATGGCGAATATTCGCGATGTGATTCCGTTCCCGAGGACGCCAGATAATTTAGAGTTTTAGGAAGAGGGGCTTACCTTGTCGACCCACCCCGTCGCTGCGCGCCACCCCTCCAGAGGGGCCCTATTTCAGGTTGTGATGCATGGGTTTGCTCTTGATGGATAACGTACGTTTGTGCCACGCGTGGCACGTTACCTACCGGTCACCCAATCAGCCCATGTTGGTTTTTGCCAAGGCCCTCTTGTTCGAGGGGTCTGGGGAAGTTAGTTCCCCAGGCAGCCCACTAAGCACCCACGCAGAGGAGGGGCATGGGGAGGAAATCCCCAAGTCTTATCGGCTTTAGCCTTGCCTCCTCCCCTAGTCGTAACGGAAATCAACAAAATATCTAGATAATCTCCGTTACCCCTTATTCTTAGTCACATCAGCGCCCCAACCCTCTTCAAATGCCCCCCAAAATCCTCGCCATCTTCAACGGCAAAGGCGGCGTCGGCAAAACCACCACCGCCGTCAACCTCGCTGCCATCTTCGCCGAAACCCAATCCGTCCTCCTTATTGACGCTGACGCCCAAGGCTCCGCCAGCTGGTGGGCAGACCGCGCAGACAGCACTATCGGATTCGACGTCAGCAAAGAAACCGATCCGGCATTGCTTGGTAAACTAAAGAAACTAGATACCTACGACCTCATCGTCGTAGATACCCCTCCAGCTATCAGCTCCGAATCCCTCGCTGCCGTCATCCCCATCGCCGACTGTCTGCTCCTACCTACTCCCCCTGCACCGATGGACATCGCCGCCCTTGTGCAAACGGTAAAGCAAACCATCGTTCCCTCCGGCATCATGCACCGCGTTCTACTCACCAAAGTAGATTCCCGCAGCCTCAGCGAAGCTCTCGAAGCCCAAAACATGCTGATGGAGCTAGAAATCCCCGCCTGCGATGCCTTTGTAAGAGCCTACAAAGCCCACGAACGCGCTGCCCTAGAAGGCGTAGCCATCACCCAGCTTAAAGGCAAAACCGCAGAAGAAGCCAAAGCCGACTACATCAGAGTTGCTGACGAAATTCAAACCGACTGGGAAGACTCATGACCAAAAAAAGCCTCGCTGACCTGCTTAAAGAAGAAGTCGAAAAACCCGAAGATAAACCCAGCTCAGCCGCCAGCAGCGACAGCGAACCCGCCGCCAAAGGTCGCACACGCAAGCGTTCATCTGCCAAAAGCGCTACTACCAAAAGCACAGCCGCCAAAAGCAGCACCACCAAAACCACCGCTGCAAAATCTACCCCTTCAAAAGCAAGAAAATCAGCTACTTCTAAAACCACATCTGCTAAAGCGACAAATACAAAAGCCGCTGCTAGTACCACCGCCCTCAACAAAAAAATCGCTACACTTGAGAACGCTCTCAAGAAATCCGACGACCAAATTGTCGCGCTTCAAGAAGACGTTGATACCCATCAAAGCCGTATTTTTGAGCTGAAAGACAGTCTAGAGAAAGCAGAAGCCACCGCTAAGAAAGCAGAAAGCGCTACCAAAAGAAAAGACACCCGGCTCAAGAAACTAACCGCAGAGCTAGAAGATGCTAAAGCCACTATTTTGAAGCTTAGCGCCAGACAAGCAGAAGACGCACAGAAATCAAGCCCCAAAAAAGTAGACGCCGCGAAATCAAAAGCTAATCAGAGTGCAGCAAGCACCCCAGACGCAAAACCGGCTCGTGCGCTCAGCGTTCGCAGACCCTACTCCAGCTACAAATCTATCCCTGAGTACGCTATTCAAAGAGGCACCCCAGCGGGCGGCCAAAACAACAGCATGCTAAACGATGACGACATTGGCTGGGTCGACTAACGTGCGGATTGTCTAGAATCGCTTTATATGGACATCACACGTACGCAGAGATCGCTATGACTTCAGATCCGAAAGCCCCAGAACCCACTCCGACGGACCCGATCGATCCGACTTCAGATCGTAGCCAGGTCAATCCGTCATCTAATAACGCCGCCTCAAACAACTTTTCAAAGGGGTTGCTTCTAGGGTTTGCCCTGTTGGGGATATTGGTTGCTGGCGGGGCTGCTGTGCTACTTGCTCAAAGACCGGCTGCCACACCAGAACCCTCAAATGCGGCACTGACTGAGGCTGAAGACAGCGGCATTTTGGATACCCCCTTAAATGATGACGCTGCTGCTGTCGCAGATGAAGAAGCCGCTGCCTTGGCTGAATGGGAAGCTAAAATGCAGCAGGTCAATACTGTGGTGCAGTCAAGCGATCGCGCCGCACTCATCGGCGATTCACCTACCAAAGGCCCCCTCGATGCCACCGTCGTACTCATGAAGTTTTCCGACTTTGAGTGCCCCTTTTGCGCGGTTGCCTCAGCCGACATGAAAACCTTTTCCGACAACCACGAAGAAGACGTGCTGTATGTCTACAAGCATTTTCCACTGGTGAGCATTCACGACGAAGCCTTGCCCGCTGCCAAAGCCGCTTGGGCTGCTGGCCAGCAAGACCAGTTTTGGCTGTATCACGATGGTCTCTTTGCCTTTCAAGAAAAGCTGGGGGAAGACTACTACGTTGAGCTAGCCGATCAAATTGGGCTGGACGTAGAGCAGTTTAATCGCGATCGCAATAGCCCTGAAGCCGAAGCCGCTGCCGCCCAAGATACCGAACTTGCCCGCCAGCTTGGCCTAGGTGGCACACCCAGCTTTTTAATGACCAACCTCAGCGACAGCCTGCTACTTCCTGGCGGTGCGCCGTTAGATTTATTTGATGAAGCAGCGCTTCGTCTTGAAGCTGCCGCAGTAGAATAGCGCCTGGAAAGATCAGAGAATCAACCTATGTTGTTTCTGACATTTTCTTGGTAGTGTGACCATACTTTGCGATTCCCCCCTCATCGACGTCCGTAGTTTCTGGAGGCTCACCCCAGCGGCAAACCCATGGCATACGACTCAAAAACCTATGGCCAAAGCCCGTTTGGAAGCCCCAAAAGGACAGATGGGCCCGATAAACCTAAGCCTTCGAGCAAGTCGCCTAGCCCGTCGCCATCAAGGCAGATAGTAGATGATGGTTTGGACCAAGGTCCAGGCGAATTCTCTCCTGCCCCAGAGTCTGCTGTGAAAACGTCTCCTTTCTCTACGGCTACGCCTACAAAAGCTGCGCCGACCGACGCAGATAAGGCTGCGAAAACCGGAATCCCCGCTTCGGTGAGTCAGCTGGCCGGGAAGCTGGGCATTAGTCAATCTGTTTTAGATAAAGTGAGTGGTCTTACCGGTAACGGCCTAGCTGGCGTCGGTGATACTAGCTCAGAGTCCTTAGCCAAGGACGGTAAGAGCAGTACTACTAGGCGAAAGTCGCGCACCACGACCAAGACCGCAAAAACAGCGTCCAAATCTACGCGCAAGAGTAAAAAAGCCAAAGCGGCAGAGCTGGCACAAGCAGAGGCAGAAGCCGCAGAAGCTGAGGTTGCTCGTCGGTTTCAAGAAGAAGACCAAAGGGCCTACTTTTCTCTGCTCTACAAAACAGGTATTTCTGGCCTGGTGTGGTCTGTCCTGCGGCTATCGCGCTATGAGCTGCCCGAAGATGCGATCGCTATCATCAACATCATCATCCACCCGTTGCTCATCGGCTCTATCGCCTTTTTCACCGTGGTGGTGCTGACCTTCTGGCTGCGCCATCTGCTAAACGATTTGGCTCGCCATACCCAGCAGCTGCACACAGATGCCGAAGTCTCCGACGGTAAAAACTATCGCCCTACCTTGGAAATTGTGGGAGACGCACTCGAATACAATCCCAAGCTCCGACAGAACTTTGCAAAGCTGTTCAACATTGCCTCAATTTTGATTTGCACACTGGTGAGCTATCTGATTACGATATTGCCATTTATGAAGCTGGTATAGCGTGCGTGCCTTTACATCAGCATATCTACATCGAAATATCTACATTGTCTGTTCGCAAGACATTTCTTTGATTAGCGTTTTGCGATCGCTCAAATACTGATGAGTCTCGGCGCGTTCTGGGGCAGAGAGAATAACTCTATTTTCGATTCTTTTGAGTAAGAGTCTGGCTTGCTCACTAGGGGGTATTCGCTGCAAGTAGTAGGCAGGCATTTCTTCAATGACTAGCCAGATGGTTCTTAGCAGTCCAGTATCCATAGAACCCTCCATGGGATAGGCGGATTTCTTTTTCGCCCATGGTCACCATAACGTCTTTCTTTATTATTCCTTAAGGTTTTGACAAAACGACATGTTGGTAGGGGTGCTTCTCATTTCGTTTGACCTAATGCTCACGTTCCGTTTTGAGTGGTAATCGCTTTTGGTGTTACCTTTGAGCGCTCGCCTGCTCGGCTCTCAAGTCGCTCAGTAACCCTTGAAGCTCCTGGCTATCAGCTCGATAAACTTCGTTGCAGAAGTGGCAAACTGCTTCAGCACCTTGGTCGACTTCTATCATATCAGCGAGTTCTTCTGTGCCTAGCAGCTTAAGCGCGCTGAGCATACGGGCGCGATCGCACTTACAGCTAAACTGCACCAGCTGCGAACCCGGCAGCATTTCTAGCCCCATATCGCCCACCAGCTCTCCGATGATTTGCGATAGAGATTTACCACTCTTTAGCAAAGGCGTAAATCCTGTCAGCGAACTTAGCCGAGACTCCAGCTGCGAAATCAGCGCCTCATCGCGCGCGGCTTTTGGCAGCACCTGCAAAAGCAGTCCCCCTGCGGCTTCTACGCCATCAGCCCCAACAAACACACCCAGTACCAAGGCCGAAGGTGTTTGCTCTGAGTTCGCCAGGTAATGCGTGAGGTCATCACCAATCTCGCCAGTCACCAGCTCCACCGTGCTGGAGTAAGGGTAGCCCACGCCCACATCGCGCACTACATACACGTAGCCCTCTTTCCCAATCGCGGCTCCTACATCTAGCTTGCCGTCAGCATTGGGTGGCAGTTCTGCCTTCGGATTTTCTACATAGCCGCGTACGGTGCCATCTAGCCCGGCATCTACCATCAGCCCACCGAGTGGGCCGCTTCCCTTAAATCGAATATTCACCCGCGACTCTGGCTTTTTCATGCTCGACACCAGCAAAAGCCCCGCTGTCATTGCGCGCCCCAGCGCCGCCGTCGCCACATAAGACAGGCCATGACGAGACCGGGCAATGTCTACAAGGCGGGTCGTGGTTACGCCGACCACACGAATTCCGCCATCTGCTGCTACTGCCCGAATTAACTGATCTGCCATGCCGTTCTCTTGCTTGTTCCTTTCTACGGGTAATCGCTGCGATTTTTGATAAAGCTGACCTTATTGTATCGCCATCGCTGTCTAGCGTAGTGGACAAAAAAAGCGTCTTCCGAGTCGTCGGAAGACGCTTAAACAAAGAGAATAACGCAGTCAGTATAGGAATTGAATGTCTTGGTAGATGCTTAGAAGCCCTAAGCTTTTGAAGCTAGCTAAGCGCCTAATGTGCTTCTAAGGCGCAAGTGCATAGCCGCGCAGCAAGCTACCCACGGTCTTCGCAGTAATTTTCATCTGCGTGATGGGGTTAGCGGGTACAACGGTTTTGTACAGGTAGCTGTCAAAAGTGAGCTTTTGTACGTCAATGTCGGAGCACATTTCAACAAAGGCTTCGCGAGAGGCATCGCTGCGGTAGAACACACGCTGCAAGATATCGAGCACCTTATAAGTGAGGCCGTATTCCTTGTCCCACTTTTGGATGTAGGTTTTTAGCTCAGCTTCAGTGAGGGCGCGCTCACCGCTGTTGGACAGTTCCACGATAGTTTCAGCGCACATGCGAGCCGACTTGGCAGCAAAGTAGATGCCTTCACCAGAAGACTTGGTCACGGTGCCAGCAGCATCACCCACAAGAGCTACACGGCCAACCACACGACGAGGTCTTGGATGCTCAGGAATAGGATGCGCTTCTACCTTAATGATTTCGCCGCCTTCAATTCGCTTGGCAGCACGGGTGCGAATGCCTTTTTGCAATTCTTTGATGCGCGCTTGGTTGGGGCGCATGGTGCCGGTGCCGACTGCGACGTGGTCGTACTTGGGGAATACCCAAGCGTAGAAGTCAGGGGAGACATCGTCACCCACGTACATTTCGGCCAGCTCTTCGTAGTAAGCCATTTTGTCGTCGGGGATGCGGATGCGCTCTTGGAAGGCGATCGCATAGTTATAGTCGCCCGCATCAATCGCACGAGCCACACGGGAGTTAGCGCCATCCGCGCCAATCACCATGTCTACTTTGAGTGTTTTCGCTTCACCTTGAAGACCTTCTTTGGAGTGGTCAGCGTAGTGAAGGATATAAGGATCTTTATCGTTATCGGGCAGCTGCAGCTTGTGCACTGTGCCGTTGATGACCTTAGTGCCGAGCTTTTCCGCTCTATCGCGCAAGAAACCATCTAGGACTTCGCGGCGGCACATACCGATGTACTCACCATCTTTGAGCGTGGAGCCAATGTTCACCTCAATGTTTGAAGGTGAGATCATCTTCATTTTGCGCACTCGGCGGTCGATGATCTCGGGGGGCAAGTCAAACTCATCAACCATGCAGAGTGGAATTGCGCCGCCGCAAGGTTTTGCATTGTCTAGCTTGCGTTCGAACAGGTATGTATCGATGCCTGCTTTTACAAGTACTTCAGCTGCGGAAGACCCTGCTGGTCCACCGCCTACAACTGCTACTCGAAGTGCCAAGGGCTTATGCTCCACAAAATAAATAATCCTATGAGCAAAATCGTATCACTCTCTCTTAGGGAGGATTACTTACTCCTATGAATGCTAAGCATATTGAAACACTGGTTAACATTCCGAAA
>ERZ1740067.24-NODE-24-length-121965-cov-17.994414_pt1 | contig 121965 bp, 95 predicted proteins | sample MGYA00581736_ERZ1740067 | MGnify/ENA primary metagenome ERZ1740067 (study PRJEB43018, sample SAMN04849236) | marine metagenome | isolation source: floating plastic debris | place: Pacific Ocean | collected 2008-08-27 | study: EMG produced TPA metagenomics...
GGTGGTGTGCCGTTCAGCGCTTTACTAATATAGGCACACTCCATTACCTTGTCAATACTTTTTTGGGGAAAGTTTCGCAAGGGGCGGGGTACATACTGGAAACGACAGACCGTAAGGGGGGTGGGCTGAAATTCGGAAAGTTAAGCGAATTTATATATGTATACTTTTGCCTGTTGTACGGTTTCATTCTTCGAGGCGGGCAAGCATGGCTATTTCGATTTCTTCGCCACGTGTAATTATTCATGGCGGAGCTGGTGGGTCTTTGCGTAGTAAGGGGGGGATTGAGGCGGTTCGCTCAATTCTTCAAGGGATCGTGACGCAGGTGTATGGGTGTGTTGTGGGCGGAGGTAACGCTTCGGAGGCAGTAGTTTTAGGGTGTCGATTGCTGGAGGATGAGCCTCGGTTTAATGCGGGGACGGGGTCGGTGTTGCAGTCCGACGGGCAGGTGCGGATGAGTGCGGCGCTGATGGATGGGGGGGCATTGCGGTTTAGTGGCTTGATTAATACGTCGGGGTTGAAGAATCCTATCGAGGTGGCGCAGTTTTTGCAGGGGGAGCGCGATCGCGTCTTGTCTGATATAGGGGCGGCAGCGTTGTTGCGAGAGCTTCAGGTGCCGGTGTTTAATCCGCTGACGGATTTGCGATTGAGGGAATGGATGGAGGAGCGTAGGGGGGGATTCGAGCGGACAATGGCCTCTACGTTGGCAGAGCCGAGCGATGGTGAAGCGGGGCGAGGGACTATTGGGGTTGTGGTTTTAGATGGGCAGGGAAATATTGCTGCCGGTACGTCCACAGGCGGTAAAGGGTTTGAAAGGGTTGGGCGAGTTAGTGATTCAGCAATGCCTGCGGGAAATTACGCCAATGGTTTTGCGGGGGTGAGCTGCACGGGAATTGGCGAGGATATTATTGATGAGTGTTTGGCGGCGAAGATTGTGATCCGTACAACGGATGGGATGTCTTTACGGAAGGCTTTTGATAAGTCCATTGGTGAGTCTACGAATAATGGGCGGGATTTGGGGGCTATTGGGCTGGATCAGTCTGGGGCGATCGCTTGGGGAAAGACAAGCGAAGTCCTCGTGGCGGCTTACCACAACGGTGAGAAAATTGGCGACACTCTCGAACTAGGAGAGGGAATGCAGGTGGGCAGCTGTGGAGGTTAATAACGAAAACGTGGCGAGGTACCTTATCCAGCGGCTACGTAGCGATTTAGGGTAAAGTGCTCTACCCGCCCGTTGGGAATGACGGCGAGGGTTTGTCCACTGGCGAGCTGAAGCATCACGCTGGGGGGAGCGCTGGGGGGTGGAGTCCCTTCCGGCAACCCCTCTGGCGGAATTTCCGGGACGGGCATAGGGACAGCGCGGATTTGATCGGGGGTTAATCCGAATGCTAAGCCGATGCGGTCCACATTAAAATTCCAGTCGGTGATTAGGTCGCCGGCGGTGTCGTCTAGACGCAGCACAAATACATCAGCACCTTCTCCTCCCGTAAGGGTGTCGGTGCCCAGGTCGCCCCAAAGGGTGTCGTTGCCTTGACCGCCGATCACTACGTCCTGAGCCTTGCCGCCGTGGATCAGGTCGGAGCCGTCGCTGCCAAGAATTAGGTCGTTGCCACGATTGCCGAACAGCACGTCATTATCTGCACCGCCATCTAAGGTATCCCAGTTACGTCCGCCAGTAATAACGTCGGGACCGTCGCCGCCGTTGAGAATGTCGTCGCCTCGGTTGCCACTGATGGTGTCTGCTCCTTGGGAGCCGGTAATAATGTCGTTGCCATCTAGGGCACGCACGCCGTCGGGGGATATGGTAATTAAACCAGGAGTAATTTCAAAGGTGTCGTCTTGGTTGGTGAGGTCGAAAAAGGCGTTTGTCATGGAGGGGGTGGCTGTGACCTGCGGCGCGGTTTTACGTTGTTTCAACGGTAGCCTAACTTTTTGCGATCGCCGAAAATCCCCCCCTGACCATAATTAGTTTGCTAGGCGTTGCTGGTGGCGATCACCTGACCCAGCCCCGCCCGCAAGGTTTCCACCCGCTGGCGATTGAGCCCCAAATCTGACTGCCCCAACCGGGAAGCGGAACGTACGTGAATCAGGTTTTCTTCACGACTCAGGGCAAACTCCACATCGTCCACATAGCCCATTAGGGAAGTTTGGAATTCGGCGTAAAGGTAATCTGCCTCTTCGGTGATTACGGTGGCTCCCTCTTGGGCTTTGACCACAGTTACCAATGCGGCAAAGGCTTCATCGGCAGATCCGGTGAAGCTCAGGGGGGCAATGGCGTGTTCGGTATCGGTGATGTTGGTTTGGCTGTTGACGCAGTTGGGGCTATTGGGACAGGGTTGCAGCGTGCCATCGGTGCTGCCTAGGTTATCCGGGCGATTTCCAGCAAATAGTCCGCCGAAAATTGACCCTAGTAAAAGTCCTGATGAGGGCCCTATAAAGTCGTGGCTGCTGGGGGTAGCTTCGGTGCTAGGGGTGGCGATCGCCGGAGGTGAAAATACTAAGCCAAAACAAAGAACTCCAACGATTAACAGTGCGCTGCCAAAACGCAAAACGTCTTTAAAACCCGCAATTACATTAGCCATTGCTCAATACCCACCTATTAACTTAAAGAACAGAGCAAAAAAACAGCGCAAAAATACCGTTGAAGGAATCATACATCGTGCCCAGTGTTAAGAAACCTGCTGTTCCTCCGACACCTGAACCAGCGGCGCACCCACTGTATTCGCCACGGGGTGCCAAGCTTGCCACAAGAGTTTGGAGCAACCACACCAACGGCGACAGTCCACGGGGCATTTGCCTGATCGTTCCTGGGGGAGGCTGGCACTCTGGCTACTTTGAGCCCCTCGCTTTTTTTCTAGCTCAGAAGGGCTTCGTTTGCTCCAGCTTCGATCCGGTGGGGATGGGCTATTCTGAGCCCGAACCTGATGCTCCTGAAGGGTGTGTGCATATTGACAAGTTCGATAACTTTGTGGAGGACTTGTTTGCGGCAGTGGCTTGGACCAAAGAGCAGCTTCAATGGGCGGCAGACGTGCCCTTTTTCCTGATCGGTGAATCGTTTGGTGGTTTTCAGGTACTGGCGGCGGGGCTCGCGAAAGAGAGGGCAAAGGCCAATGGGGTGAAACTAGCTGGAATTATCACCACGGGGGCAGCCCTCAAAATCAATCCGGCTACGTTGCCTCCCAGGCCAGCCCTCAAGATTTTGGGCTTTTTATCTCGCTACTACCCCAAGGTAAAAATGCCAGCGGCGGACTTTTCATCCACTTTTGACGAAGCATTTGGCAACAAGGAATGGGCTAAAGTTGCCCGTCGCGACCTGGGGGTGCAGGTTTCTCCTCGCCCGACGATGGCTGGGGCGATCGCCACCGTGGCAACCAGAGAGAAAATTGCGAAAAATGCTGAAGACTTTAAATTACCGTTGCTAGCCATTCACGCCATTCAAGATTGCCGCACAACGTGTGACGCGATGCAGAGGTTTGTGGAGCGATCAGGGTCGTTGGCGGAGGGATTTTGGATCGAGGGCACCACAGGGCATCAACTGTTGCAGGACCGAGAAGAGGTCACCGTCGAGTGATGGAAAAATAGGTAGTTGGTTGCTTGAAAGAACTTGAGCTGTGGGTGTTCTCAGTCCGCACACCAAAGACAAAAGCACCTGTAGAGCTTTTGCTAGCTTACAGATGCTTTTGCCGTTTATTTAAGGCTTTGGCTGAGTTAACAGCAGTCTTTTAGCGGCGATCGCCCGAAGACGCCAACCGAGGACGAGGACGAGGCGTATTGCGAGGACCACGAGACCGTCCCCCACCGCCGCGATAGCCGCCAGAGCGACGCTTGTTAGGCTTACGAGGGGCCGGATGATCGTCAATGTAATGGCTTTGGGATTGCCACTTAGGACACTCATTGTCATAAACCATTTGCAACGCCGCCGCTGCCACAGCCCGTAGATCGTAGTCCTCACTCATTTGAGCAACCAGAGGCAAGAAAGAGGCCACTCGCTCGCCAGCCAGAGCATCTCCCACCGTTACCTTCAGCTTTTCAATGCGGTAAGCTTCTACTTCCGCCCGCTTCGGCAAATCTTTGACCTCTACGGTTTGGCGGGTATGGCGTTCCAGGTGACGCAACCGGTAGCGCTCCATATTGTGCAGTATCGTGATCGCTTTACCGGTACGTCCCGCACGCCCGGTGCGTCCAATGCGGTGAATGTAATTTTCCAGGTTGTCCGGCAAATCGTAGTTAATAACGTGGGTCAAATGATCCACATCAATACCTCGTGCCGCAATATCCGTCGCCACCACCCAGCGCAAATTCCCACGCCGGAAACGGCTCAGCAGCCGCTCTCGCTGGGCTTGGTTTAGGTTGCCATGATACTCATCGACGCTAAAACCAGCAGCCTGTAGCTGCATCGTCATGTCAGTGGCTGCCTGCTTGGTGCGGACAAAAATAATGGCGGATTCAGGATCTTCCAGCTCCAAAATTGGCTGGAGGGACTGCAGCTTAGAACAGCCTCGAGGCAGGATATAAGCCACTTGAGCAATGCGTGAAGGAGTCTTTTCCGCCTGCTTAACGGTTACCGTTACCGGATTATTGAGGAAACGAGCCACCAGCTTGCGAATTTGTGAGCTCATGGTTGCCGAGAAAAAGGTGTTCTGGCGGCTATCAGGTAAGGCGGAAAAAATCCGCTCCACATCCTGGATAAAGCCCATGTTCAACATCTCGTCAGCTTCATCAAGCACTGACCAGATAACTTGATCCAGCTTTAGTTCTCGGCGCTCAATCAGGTCGATAACGCGACCGGGAGTGCCGACCACAATTTGAGTGCCTCGACGTAGCCGTTGGATTTGGCGATCAATGGACTGTCCTCCGTAAACGGAAGTGACCCACAGGCGGCTGGGACCAATAAAGGTTTCCACAGCCTTTGATACCTGCATTGCCAACTCGCGGGTTGGGGTCAAAATAATTGCTTGGACAGCCTTAAGGTTAGGATCCACACGCTCAAGCATGGGCAGAGAAAACGCTGCGGTTTTTCCTGTACCGGTTTGAGCTTGTCCGACGACGTCACGCCCCTCTAACAACGGAGGGATCGCTTGGACTTGGATAGGTGTCGGAGTCTCGAACCCAATGCTCTGTAAATGTTTAACGCGTTCTTCCGAAAGACCAATGTTATCGAAGGAAAGGGTCATGCTTTCTTTATTATTTCAGGGTGGTTAACAAACCCAAGACCGCTGAGTTTATCCCCTCCTTCAATCGCTAGGTCGTCGCCGTCGTTGGTGGTCTCGATACAAGCGAGCTAACCAGCTTCTGCGTTTTTATTACGCGTTTGCATCCGCGTTTACTTTCGCGTTTTTACCGTTGCGTTTGTATAGCGCCCGTAAAAAAAAGGTTGGGACCGTGCCGTCTGACTAACCCAGTACCGTTTCCGGTGTATCGTCGTTAGTCGGCTTCAGTCGGCAATTTTGGGTAAGCAAGCTCAGGTCGCATTTCGCGCCTGCAATACTCGCCAACACTTAAGATAACTTAAAAGACGTTTAATGATCGTAAATTTTTTGATCGCGTTTATTCTTATTGTGCTAAAAGGTGATGCGATTATTGCGATCGCCCTTAGCCGTTACCTTAATAACCGTCGCTCCAAAGGGGATTAGGAGGGGCGCTGGCTCTAGCTCCAGTCCTCCGTATTTTGGTTACGACGGCGCACCGAGTACACATCTCCTCGGCTATGAATTTCGCGGGTTTTGACGAAAAGCTCCTGTTCGCTAAGATTCCACTGTTTAAGAATTTTGTCTAGATCAGCGCGGACTTGTCTAGCGCCAGGGAATCCATCGTAGCGAATGCGTAGTCGGGCCAGCTCGACGAGGTTGTAGTCGGTGGGCTCCCCTTGAATTAAGGATGCAACGATGTGTCCGTCGGGGCGTTCTTGGGGATGGGATTGATCTTTCTGTTCAGTGGTTGCCATGGATTGTTAATACAGATGACTTCAAAAAATTGAGCTGTGAACGCTGAAACACTTACTCGCCTATGGACTCAGAGATGAATTTGGGCTTGGCGATATGGGGTAGTCCCCAGCCCAGTTTTTCCCGTAGCAGTTTGAAAAACTCTGGGGATTGGAGACGGATAAATTTACTTTGATAGGGCGATCGCTCCAGTCTGACGCGATCATCCGGGCTAACGTAACAGCCTGCGTTACCGTCCACTGTCATCACGATAGGGTTAGGGGTGGCAGAAAATATGGTGACGGGTTCGCTGTCAGAAAATACTAGGGCACGGGAAGCCAAGGAATGGGGGCAAATGGGAATTAGCTGAAGCACCGGTACGTCGGGAGTGACAACGGGGCCGCCAGCGGACAGGGCATAGGCGGTGGAGCCAGTAGGAGTGGCAAGGATAATTCCGTCGGCGGCGATATCCACGGCGGCATGTTGACCAATTTCAATTTCAAAATGGCACATTCCTGTCAAAGGCTCCCGATGGAGCACCATTTCATTAAGGCATAGGGCTTCCCAAGTCACCTGGTCCTGCTTCCACACCTGCACCGTCACCATGGTGCGGGTTTCGATGGTGTATTTTCCGGCAAGTACTTGGGCGATCGCTCCCTCCAGTTCCGCTAAATATCCCTCCGTCAAAAAGCCCAAATGTCCCGTATTAACTGCCAGCACTGGCACATCGAGGGGAGCCACCTGACGCATTGCCGAGAGCACAGTGCCATCTCCCCCCAAAACCACCACAAAATCTAAGGATTTATCAAATCCTTCAGGTACTAGCTTTTCAATGGATACAAAGCAACTAGGCTTATCAAATTCTGAGCATCCGAGAATGCCGCCCCATCCCGTCGCCATTTTCACCGCATGTCCCAGCGCCACTAACTGTGCCTCTAACCGCTGAGCCGTTTGGCCAGCAATGGGTTTGGCATCGTTGTAAATCACTCCAATTTGCTGGGGTTGGGAGTGGGGCGCAGTCGGCATCTAAGTAAGAGAGAATCGACGGAAACGTGCTTGTTTGCAGAAAAGTGTCAGGGGATCGTGGAAAGAATGGGAAAGACCAAAAAACACAGAATTGAATCTGTGGTTGACCGACCACTCCCAAGCTGTACTGACAGATCCGACTAAGCTCAAAACTTGAAACAACAAAAGCCTTGAAACAAGAAACTCGAGCTTTTCAAGCCTAATTCTTGTTTTTTCGATCATATTCAAGCTTCAAACCACCCAAAGCAGGGGTGCTTAGCGATAGTAGCCCACAGCGTACCTGCCGGGGCGTCGCTCCTTAAAACCGCAAGCTTTTTTTACGCTTATCTTGCTTAGCCTTAATGGTTTTTTCGTAATCAATCTCCCGCAACTTCTTCATAATCCGGCTGAAATACTCATCCAGGTATGCCTCAATGGTGGTGATTTCTTCGGGATCAATGCCCAGCACCTTGTAGGTTTCGTCCATATCGGCAGAAAGCGGGGTGCCGCTGGCAAAAACTTCAGCGAAGGCGAGACGGTCAGCAATATTATTGGTCCACTTAAACCAGCGAGCAGTTTGTTGGACAAATTTCATAACGGCGATGGGGGTGCGGGTAACCCGGGCATCTCGCTTTGATAGACGCTCACACAAATTGATGATTTCGTCGGCACTCCAGGCGCGGGAGCCCACTACCGGTAGGGTTTTGCCAATAGAGTCGGGGCTGGTTAGGGACTTCACCGCAAATTTGGCGATGTCCTGGGTGTCCATATAGGCGATCGGAGAGTTGCGCTCCGCCACCCATACGTTTTGGTTGTCTAGGACAGGAATGGCAAATTGTCCCACGAGTCCTTGAAGGAAACCGCAAGGGCGCAGGATGGTGTAGTCCATTTCCATCTCCGCCAGGTACAGCTCCGTGCAGCGCTTAATATCCATCAAGGTGACGTGGGAGTATTTCTCGCAGTCGAGAATTGAGAAGAACACGTAGCGCTTAACTCCAGCGGCTTTTGCCGCTTGGATCAAGTTAACTTTCCCCTGCCAGTCCACTTCGCGAACCCCTAGGCTGTCGGTGGCGCGGGCAGTGGCAGCATCAATAATGGCATCGACAGGTTCGGCAAAGGCGGCGGGAATCGTATCGGGGCGGCAAATATCTGCCCCTACCAGCTCAGCTCCCCATTCCCGCAAGAAAGAAGCCCGACTGTAACTACGCACTAAACAACGAACTTCCAGTCCCTCATCAAGGGCACGACGGACCACTTGTCTGCCTAGGGTTCCTGTGCCGCCGACTACTAAGACTTTCATGGGGGATTCGTTAACAATCGTAAACTTTCACTAAGATGCTATCAGAAACTGTTCCTTAACCTGCGCTTTAGTGGAGATTCAGTGGATCGTCGTCCCGGGGGTGCCCCGTCCAGATGATGGTGAGCAGTATCCCTGTCCCAGGGATTGACTCAGTGGCGATCACAACACTGAAAGTGTCACAAAGTGGTTGAAATGAAGAAATTTTTCTAACTCTTGGTCTTTGAAGAGATTATACGGCGAATAGCAAACAGCAGCGACCGGGCGATCACTGCTGAGAGAAAAATCGTCGGGGCAATACAAATCGCCCTCACTGAAAACGTTATTAGAGGGGCACTACTCGCCACTGCCTTGCAGGCGAAGCAGCAAGAAGCCGCAGGACAATCCAATTAGAACGACGGAAAAGCACAAAAGGGCGGTACTAAAAATTTCGGCAGCCATGGGATTTCTCTTAAAGTCGGGTTGTTTACAATGATTGAGCCATCGACGTAATCTCTACAGACTTTGGCGGTGGCCCAACACTTTGCCGCTATTTTACCAAGGGAGCCCTTGAGAGGCGGAGATGGGGGCGGGCTTGGTAACGGAAGTTAAATAAAGTATTGAGGTAAGTAAACATTCAGACAGAAGCTGGAATCCAAAGGAGAGTGTTACGGCGCACTTGAACTATGCCACCACCGGGAAATGGTGCAGTTTGAGTTCGGTTGGGTGCGATGATTAGGGGAACAACGCTTTCAATCGCCAAGAAGGTAACGGTCTTTTCGCAGTGTTGATTGAGCCATAGGTAGAGCGATCGCCGCTGAAGGGCCAAGGGCAAGTCTGCCAAAAGCGGGCGGTGGAGCTGATGAGGGGGTGTGCGGCGATCGGCGGCGGCGTCTTGCAGGATCTTTGCGGCGCATTGGTCTAGATAGTCTGATTCCGCTTGCAGCAGGTCGGCGGTGCGGGCTAGGACGGATTCGGCTTGGGGGTTGAAATGTTGTTTTAGTAGGGGAATGATTTCGCGACGCATTCGATTGCGGCTGTATCTAAGGTCGCTGTTACTACCATCTTCCCAGGGATGCAGATTTAACTCCTGGCACCCTTGTGCCGTGTCGGCGCGGGTCCAGTCCAGTATGGGGCGCACCAGCTGTAGTGGGGGGGCGAGGAGCCGTCGGGGCACTAGGGAACCAAGCCCGCGGCTGCCGCTGCCCCGTACAAGATTAAACAGCAGGGTTTCCGCGCGATCGCTGGCAGTGTGTCCAGTGACTAAGTAAACACAGTTTTCTTGCTGGGCAATTGTTTGAAGCTGACCGTAGCGCCATTGGCGAGCGGCAGCCTCGGTTTTGGTCGAGGGTTTTCCTGTGGGTTCCGATGCAGAAAATTTGCACACCGTCGCCGGTAGGTTGTGCGACTCTGCCCAGGTCAAAACAAATTTCGCATTGTCGGCAGAGTCCGCACGCCACTGATGATCGCAGTGAACTAGGTGCAGCCTCCAGTGCCATTTCGGCTGCAAGTCAAGGAGTAGCTGAGCAAGAAGTAGGGAGTCTTGACCGCCGGAGCAGGCGATCGCAATTCCACTGTCCCGAGGCAAAAGCCCATTTGCCCGCAAAGCGCCGTGCAGACGCCCGTGCCACTCAGTCCAACGTAGCTTCGGCTTAGGACCGATTTCCATAGCTCATCCGATGCTGCGTTTAGTCAACAGTCAATCTAAACAATTCCACCTAGACAATTCCACCTATAAAAACCAGCCGTAGGAGTGCAGCCCTTTACCAAGAATATTGACGCCCAAATAACAAATCCAAACCACCACAAAGCCGCCTGCCGCCAACAGCGCCGGTTTACGTCCCTGCCAGCCTCGGGTGATGCGAGAGTGAAGATAGGCAGCAAACACCAGCCAGGTAATTAGCGCCCAGGTTTCTTTAGGATCCCAACTCCAGTAGGAGCCCCATGCTTCGTTTGCCCATACGCCACCAGCAATAATGCCAATGGTTAACAAGGGAAATCCTAGACCAATAATGCGGTAGCTAACGTTGTCTAAAGTGTCTGCCAGGCTTAGGCGTTGGGGGGATAAATCTACGGCAATATCAGGTTGCTGAAGAACGGCAACACCAGTGGCATTGCTATCAGCGCTTATTTTCAGTTCCGCTTCACCTGAGGACGTTGTACTTTGCAAGGCTACTTTTTGTAATGCCGTACTTTGCAGCGCCGTATCCTGCATCTGCGCTACCTTGTCCCGGAAAGAGCCGCTGCCAAAGGAGCTACCCCTCAAGACCACATCTTGACCACGGGTAATCACGAGGAAGGCGATCGCCATCAAGGATCCCACCATTAGCGTGGCGTAGCTAAGCATCATGACGCTGACATGCATCATCAACCAGTTAGATTTCAGGGCTGGCACCAGGGGAGCGGAAGCCTGCATGGTATCGGGCAAGGTAAGGGTAGCGAAAGCGGTGATGCCCATTGCCGCAGGGGCAGTAACGGTTCCCACCCAGCGGCTGCGGCTGGAATATTCCGCAAACAAGTGCACTGCCGTAATGCCCCACGCCAGGAAAAATAAAGATTCGTATAGGTTGCTGAGGGGGAAATAGCCCGCTTCAATCCATCGTGCTCCCAGCAGGGTCGCCGTGGTGAGGTTAGCGATCGCCATGCCAGTGGTGCCTAGGGACCAAAGGGCAGACCATTGGGGAAACGCTGCGCTGGTCCAGTAAAGCAGCATTGTGACAAACAGAACTAGAAACGAAACGTTATCTAGCCAACTTTGTAAAAGGACTAAATCCATAGTGGGCGTGGGACTGGCAGAAAATCTAAATTGTACGGGTTTTATTATTTTGAAGGATTAGTGAACCCCTTGCCAAAGTTAAAGACTGAAACTTTAGATTTAAAAACTTTTGCAACCCTGGAGTGATTACAGCAACCGTGATGGATTTGCCGATTAGCAATTCCCATACGCATTACGGCGTGAAGAAAATTGAAGATTCCAAAATCTTATTGTTTTTAATAAGCATCCAAGGTTTGATACGCATTGGGCATTTAAGAGCCCTAGCAAGGGCTTCAGCGGGAAGCTATCCGTCAAGCTATTCATTTCGGTCCCTTGAGGCTTGGTCCACAGACAGTTAAGCTATGAGTCAGGTTCAGCGGAATTGATAAGATCTGTTGACCTTTGTTAATTACGAATTGGGTACGATATATGCCATACGTCAACGAAGAAGGTGGACGGCTTAATAATTACGCGAAAGAGCCTGAGGTCTACAAGGCTGAGCCTCCCTCCGGTTCTGAGAAGCGCACCTATTTGATTTTGGGCACTATTGGCGGCTTGCTTTTGGTGAGCGTAATGGCGATCGCCGTTGTTGTTTCCTAAGCCAAGTATTCATATCAACTCAGGCGAAACAAGGGACGAGGTGCAATTAAAGATTGCGCCTCGTTTCAGTATTGGGGTGAGATTCGCCACTTTCAGGTGAATAGCAGGCGAATTAGTGAAACGTCGTCTTCAAAATAGTAAGCGTCCTGGATTTCACGCACCGCCTCCAAAACGTTATCCAGCTCATGATGATTAGCATCGACATTCGGCTCCATTCCCCACATAAAGCGTCGCTGTTTTTGCTGTAAAGATTGTTGGGAACAGGCTTGCAAGGTATCGGTAAAGGCATCTAGCCCCCACAGCTTGCCACCGTAGTTTATTTCGTAAATGCCATCGCTGAAAACGTACAGTAGGCTACCTTTGTCTACGCTGTAGGTTTGGTCCACGTAAGTCGCTTCGGGGAACATACCGATGGGTAGCCCTGGGGTGCGCAGCTTTTCCGGGGCGACTTCTGAGTCTTGTGGGGCGGGACTTAGCAAAATTGCTGGGGGATGCCCGGCGCTAGCATAACTGAGCTGACGTGTTTTAGCGTGGTAAACCCCGTACCAAACGGTGAAATATTTATCGTTGCGATCGCTCATTTGGAACGCTTGGTTTAAAGCTCCCAGCACTTGGCTAGGAGCACCGTAATCCAAATTAGGAATGCTTTGAGAGCGCAACAGATTCAACACCGATAGAGATGGCAAAGCGGCTTTCAGTCCATGCCCCGCTGCATCAACGAGGTACACCACCAGGCGATCGCTATCGAGCCAGAAATAATCAAAACAATCCCCCCCCAATTTTCGGGAGGGCACAAATCGAGAGTCCACGGCAACGGGTTTATCGAGGGACTCAGGCAGCAGGGAGGTTACATAGTCGGCGGCTTCGGCTAGCTCATCCTCCAGCAAACGCTTTTGAATATTTAAATCTCGATTCAGTTGGTGAAGGCGGAGTCCAGCCCGCACCCGCGCCTGCAATTCCGTCATTTCAATAGGCTTGGATAGGAAATCATCAGCTCCAGCGTCTAATCCCTTGACGCGATCGTCCACGGAACCCAAAGACGTCAGCAAAATAAAAAACGTACTGGATAAGGACGGCTCCTTTTTTACCAGACGGCACACCTCAATGCCGTCCCGGTGGGGCATCATCCAATCGCAAATAATTAGGTCGGGCTGTTCCGTTTGCGCCTTCTGAAATCCCGCTAGCCCATCCGCCGCCACCAAAGTTTCATACCCACGTTTGCGCAGCGTACGCTCCAGGAGCAGGCGGATAGCAGGATCGTCATCAATAATCAGAATACGAAACATAGTCTAGGGTGAGGTTTGGGGTGGCTGTTGCATCAAGCCAGATGTAACTAGCTGAACGTGCTTAAGGGCTGTCATTATTTCAATCTCAAAGCCAGTGACTGCAAGGGTTTAGTCCCCTAATATGCTGCGTGTTGAAAGGGTGTGGACTCCCCGTTGTGTAAGGCTTCTGACACTTGTTGATGACACGCCCTAGCCAGGAACGTAACTTAACCCTGAAGATAGTAGCGTTGGAAGGTTTTTGGTGGGTTGTCGTGAAAATCCTTTGGAAAATTGGACGTTGTAAGGACAACTTTGAAACACCTCAAGAAAATGGTTTTTAACGGGGCTCCAGAAGTTCTACGCGCTAGGAAGGGATTCGCCCGTACAGGTAGACAATATGCCCGTAGAAAATGCTCGTAGAAAACAGGTTGAGATTTTTACCATGCCCTAGCCAAGGCTTCGATAACAACATTTTCAGCAGCAAGGTCAACAAATCTGAGGAACTAGTGGAGTGGACATTGTTATCAATCAAAGTTAAAAAACTTTGCTCCCTAAACCCCATAAAGTTTAGTGCTCCTGAATGATCTTTTAAGCGTGGTGTCACGTTTCTTTCGGCAAAAGGTAAAAACCATTGATGATGCGAAGTAGTTGATAACGCCTCTTACACAAGTGGATTTGCCTCAAGAATTGCGAATGAAGGTGAGTAATTATGCTGCTCTTACAGGGTAACTGCCCGTTCAATTCAAAGGTACGAATTTCACCATTAGAAAGGGTTTGGACTTTTTAATCTGTGCTCCTGGGACTTATTGTTGTCAAGCTTCAAACTTTACAAGAGTTTGGCAGGGGAAAGGACTGAATTTTGATGCCCCATCCTGGGTGGTTTTCATAACGGTAGTGAAGCAAAAGGGACTAAGTGGGCAATGTAGACTGGGGGTGTTGTACCGCTTTGTTTGTAGCCTTTTGCCGTTAGGTTTTCGTTGCCTACTGTGGATATTTCTTTGCGATCAACGTTGATAGTGCCGAGCCGCCGCGATGCTTTGAGTCGTGTGTTGAGTTGGGCCGAGTGCTTTCGAGGAAAGCCGCTGGTGGGGGTGTTTTCCTTTGACCCGATTTCCAATGAGGTGTGGCTACGGTATAAGGTGGCGCTGGCGGAAGGATTCACGAATGTGGTGCGCCATGCCCATGAGGGATTACTGCCGGAGACCCCGGTTGAGCTCCAGATTCAGCTAGAGGCTCAGCGGTTGGCGTTGCAAATTTGGGATTCGGGACCGCCGTTTGACTTTAAGGGAAAACTGGAAAGGGTTCTGGCGCAGCCTCGACGACCAGCAGCGGGTGGTTTTGGGTTGGTAATTATGTATCGGGCGGCTGATGAGTGGCGTTATGAGCGGGGCGAGGACGATCGCAATTGTTTGACGCTAATTTGGAATTTAAAAAATAAGCTTTGATCGTTGGAAGTTTTGAACGTTTAAGAAGGCTGTGATGATTATGCCGATCGCCCGGGATTTTTCTGCGTTGACGTGGTCGGAGGTGGCGGCGTTGCCAAATCGCGATCATACGGTGTTGATTTTGCCGATTGGGGCGATCGAGCAGCATGGGCATCACTTGCCGCTGAAGGTGGATTCGGCGATCGCGTCAGAAATTTTAAATCGCGCCTTAACTTGGCTGGATCCGTCAATTCCTGCCTATGCTTTGCCCTTGTTGCCTTACGGAAAGTCTAATGAGCATTTAGGGTTTCCGGGAACGATCGCCCTTAGTGCCCAAACGTTGCTGGCAACGGTGATGGAAATTGGGGAAAGCGTTTATCGGGCAGGATTTCGGCGGTTGGTGCTGATGAATGGGCATGGGGGGCAGCCCCAGGTTTTGGAGATTGCGGCGACGGATTTACGGGTTAAGTTTCCCGATTTTTATACGTTTGCTTGGTTTGTATGGCGTGGCGCTCCGGGGTATAAACGCTTTTTGACGGATCGGGAGGGGCGGGAGGGGCTGCACGGGGGTGTGGCGGAGACCAGTTTAATGTTGGCGTTGGATGCGGAGGCGGTGCGGTGCGATCGTGCTATGGCGGAATATCCCAAATTGACCGGCGGTGATGGGCTTATTGGGGTTAAGGGGCCGACAGCCGCCGCTTGGCGCACAGAGGATCTAAGTCGCACTGGGGTGGTGGGAGATGGAACGGCGGCGAGTTTGGAGATTGGAGAGCAGCTTTTAGAAGAGCTGGTGAGCGGCTGGGTGGAGTTGATTACGGCGGCTCACCGGTTTGAGTTTGTGGGGCACGGGGAAATTTCTGAGGATCCTAATTTGCAAGGACCCTAATTTGTAAGACCCCTAATTTGTAAGACCCCTAATTTGTAAGACCCCTAATTTGTAAGAATTCTCGAAAGTTTTCTCTGGCTAAAAGGGGAGGAAAAGTTAGGGAGTGTCTCGGCTGGCGATGCGATCAATGATGCGTAGGGATACCAATAAACCGGCGAAGTGGGCCACTAGGGTGTGGGTGTTGCCGAGGACGACGAAAATATCGAGGGGCTGGACAAATTTGCTTGGGTCGAGGGCGGCTACGTTAATGGCGTTGGGCTGCACCAGGGCTTTGGCGAGGAGGTTGCCGGTGATGGCTTCGGCTCCTAGCAGAGCGCATCCCAGTCCGCCCATGTTGACCAAAATATTAAACCGCAGCAGCTTTAGGGTGTCGGCGCGGCTGGGGCGGACGTTTTTCGGAGCGAGTAACCGGCGACCGTAAGCGGTATTGCGGAAGGTTTGGTAGGCGCTGAAGTAAAGGATTCCGACGGCGATCGCCGCAAACAACAGCCCTGCCCCAGTGCCCGGATTGCTTGCCCCAGGGTTACCCGCTCGAGGCACCACTGCCGCCGCTGAAAACAGGAGGATGATCGTGGAAATCACGCCCAGCACCACCTGCACCCAAAAGCCAATCCAACTGGTGCGGATCATCATTTTTGAAGCTTCAGCAGCGGGATTCGACACAGTTTACTCCTGGTGATTTCTGGGCGAGGTGTAGATTCCAATTTACAACGCCCCTTTGATGGTGGCGCTAAAAAATCGTGACGCTAAAAAAATTCCTCGAATCACCGACCCAAAGCCGGTCACCGAGGAATTTGAGACAAGTTGATACAGAGTTGCGATCAGAATGAAATCAAAACGGAGAGAAATTTATTGTTGGCGCTGCTGACCTCCCCGACGCTGTTGACGCTGGGCGCGGCGCTCTTCCATAAGCTGCTGTGCCTGTTGGCGCTGGGTTGGGGTTAGGACGGCGAACATCTCCTCCCGCGCCTCGGATCGTAGCGCTTTCATTTCTTCGCGGATGGCTTGGCGCTGGCTTTCGTCGGCGTTTTGGGCGCGCGATCGCAGTGCCTGGAACTGGGGACGATAGCGATCGCGAATGGCTTGGATTTCAGTTTTTTGCGCGTCGCTTAGGTTCAGTTGTTCCGCCCAGCGCTGCCCGCCCCGCCGGCGACCTTGACCACCGCCCCGCTGGGCTAGGTAGGTGCCGTCGATGGCTTCTGCTTGGGGAGCATTAGAGGTGGTGGCGATCGCCTTCGCGTTCCCCAATAGGGAAAGACCGGAAAGGGCGACGCCCACGGAGAGACAACCAGCGGTGATTAGGGAAAATTTACGGCTAGACATAATTTTTAGGTGCTTGGAGTTGTTGATTGCTGAGCAGTGGGTCAAACAAGTTGATGAGACAAGTTGACGCAGTAAATTGACAAAACGAATTGACGAGATGCCCCCCATAAAGGGTTTGGATCGTGAAGCTACAAGTTGCCACTCTGAGGAGCTGCACCGGGACCATCGCCGCGACGTTCGCCACGGGCACGACCGCCGCCGCGTCCCCCTCGGCGTTCTTCGCGCTCCGCCATGCGCTGAGCCATTTGCTGCCGCTGCTCTGGGGTAAGCACTGTCCGCATTTCCAACATACTTTCAAACCTGAGGTTGCCTTTAGACTGGCGCAGTTGCTGCAATTTTTGGTGCTGGCTACGCAGTTGGTCGTTGCTGGTGTTGGGGTTAGACATTAGCTGGCGCATTTGATCCTTCGCGGCTTTGCCCTCGGCCCGTTGCTGCTCCATTTGGGGGCGATATTTTTCCTTGATTGCCTGCATCTGCGTTTGCTGAGCTTCGGTAAGGTTCAGCTCCCGTAGCCAGCCAGGTCCGTTGCCTCGTCGTCCCCGACCGCCGCGGGCATCTTCAGCGGCAGGATCGCTCTGGGCAAGATACGTGGGCTCAGCAGATTCGATTTGAGCATCGCCAGCGGTGGAGTTGGCGGTGGCATCTAAACCGAGTCCCAGGTGGGGAAGGTAAGCCAAGGTGGCTCCGGCGAGCAAGGATCCAGCAGCAATTAGGGGAAATTTGCGATTAAACATGGTGTTTTCTCGGTGAGTATTCGGTAAATATCCGGTGAATGTGAGCAATGCGGTGAATTTGCGTCAGCTTGTTGACCGATTTACATTCCGCTGGTGTCCCAGTAGAACGGGCTGAAGTCAGACGAGTCGGAAGTGTCGGTGGATGTGGTTTGAGCGATCGCCCCATCCCAGCTATTTTCCAAAAACGTTTCCAGCTCCGTCTCGCGCCCAACGTTAGCGCCAGAGTTACTGTCAAAGTTGCCGTCAGAATCAGCATCAGCGAACTGGGCTCCCATGCCCGACGGGCTGGTCAAGGCTCCAAAGGTATGCCCCAAACCGGCACCCACCACTCCTGCCGCGATCGCCCCAATAATTCGAGGCCAACGCTTTGCTTTTTTCGGGTTATTAACAACAGTGCTAGCGGGAGTGGGCTCCTGGGCGATCACCCTTATCAAATTCGCCTCAAAATTGGCGGGCTCTGGCGGAGGTTCTGGGCGATATTGGCGCAGAAATGTCACCAGGTCGCGATCGTCTTGGTGGGTAGTTTTGGCCAAATCAGGCAAATCCTCAAAGCTGCCGAAGGGAAGCGACTCAGAATTACGGTTAGAAATCGACTCATTTTTTTTAGGATTTTGATTATCGCGATTCATAACTCAACTCCTTGGCGCTCTAATTCCTTGCGAAGGGCAGCGCGGGCAGAAAACAATCGAGACTTTACGGTTCCCACTGGCACATTCAAAATTTGAGCCACATCTTTCTGAGGAATATCTTCCAGGTCACACAGCACAATAACGCTGCGGGCCCCGTCCGATAATGTCCCTAAAGCTTTGCGGATCACATCTTGATAATGCAGGGCGGACCACTGTCCCGATGCCCCTTGGGAGGGGTCTGGCAAGGTGGCATCTAAAGGATCAGACACCGTTTGCTCCCGCTGGCGATCGCGGGCAAATTTTTTCCGCCGATCCATCGCCACATTCCAGGCAATGCGATACAGCCAAGTGGAAAAACTCGCTGATCGCCGAAACTTCGGCAACCCTCGCCACGCCCGCAGAAACACCTCCTGAACCAAATCGTCCAGCCCCGTTTCCCCACACAATTGATACAACGTTGATCGCACCCGTTGACCGTAGCGGCGATATAAGCCCGCAAATGCTGAGCGTTTCCCTGCTAAACATTGGTCAATCAGCGTCAAATCATCCGCCATTTCTAGCGCCATATGCGGCTCGCCTTTCTCCGAGGTTACTTTCCCCGAATTTGGCATAGCCCCATCTGGCGTCGGCTGTATGGGAACGGTGGTCACAAAAATCTGTCCCTTTCGCGCAAATTCACCAGTTTAGACAGCACCCCCCACAAAAAGGTTCAGTGGTTTTGAAAAAAAGTTCTCAAAAACTTTCGGGCGTCCTTGCCCAGGGATTTTCCTTGTCAAAATTCATCAAAAGAAACGGAAGAAATGGAATCAAGGGCAGGCAGGTCCGTTACCCTGTAAATACTTAAAAATTAATTGAACGACGACGAACCTATGGCGGCAAGCACCCAGCGATCGCAAACCATGGACGCTCCCAAAGTCGGCCTGCCGGTCACCATCATCACCGGTTTTCTAGGCAGCGGAAAAACCACCCTGCTGAACCATATTCTCAGCAACCAAGAGGGTCTAAAAACAGCGGTATTGGTGAACGAATTTGGTGAAATCGGCATCGACAATGATCTGATTGTTGATGCCGGCGGCGATGGCACCATGGTGGAGCTCAGCAACGGCTGCATTTGCTGCACCATCAACGACGATTTAGTGGACGCTGTTTATCGGGTGTTGGAGCGGGATGATCGTGTGGACTATTTGGTGGTAGAAACCACTGGTATCGCCGATCCGCTGCCGGTAGCACTGACCTTCCTGGGCACTGAGCTACGGGACATGACCCGCCTCGATTCCATCATTACAACGGTGGATTGTGCCAACTTTAGCTTGGACTTGTTCAACAGTGAAGCTGCCTACAGTCAAATTGCTTACGGCGACATTATTTTACTGAACAAAACCGACTTAGTGGAAAAGGACGCCGTTGATCGACTGGAGAAACGGGTTAACGAAATCAAGGCAGGTGCTCGCATCCTCCGCACCCAAAATTCCCAAGCGCCTATGCCTTTGCTGCTGAGCGTTGGCCTGTTTGAGTCAGATAAGTACTTTACTCTTGCTGAAGAGAAGGAAGCCCATAACCACGATCACGGGCATAGTCATGACCATGGGCATGACCATAAGCACGATCATGATCATGGAAACGCCCACAACCATGATCACGGGCACGACCACAAACACGATCACGGGCACGATCATGGAAACCCCCACAACCATGACCATGGGCATGATCACAAACACGATCACGGGCACGATCATGGAAACCCCCACAACCATGATCATGATCATGGGCGCGATCATGGAAGCGCCCACAACCATGACCATGGGCATGATCATGGAAACACCCACAGCCATGACCATGGGCACGACCATAAACACAATCACGACCATGGGCATGACCATCACGATCACGGCCATTCCCACCATTTAGATAACGATGGGTTTGTGTCGATTTCTTTTTCCAGCGATCGCCCTTTCTCCATCAAGAAATTCCAAAAATTCCTCGACGATCAGCTACCTACTGACGTGTTTCGCGCCAAGGGAATTCTATGGTTTGAGGAAAGCCCTCAGCGCCATATTTTCCACCTGGCAGGCAAGCGCTTTTCGCTGGAAGATGAGCAGTGGAAAGATGACAATAGAAGTAACCAGCTTGTACTAATTGGTCAAAATCTAGATCAAGACACATTGCTGCAACAGCTCGACGCGTGCCTCGCCCAGAAAGAAGCCGTTGGATCTGGACGTTAGCTACTGAGTTGATTCCAACGAATCCAGACTAACTATGAAAAAGCCCTTCGCTCTGGGGAAAGGAGCGAAGGGCTTTTTGGCAAATGGTTGAGCTCTACCCTTGGGCTGGATCAGTGACTGATGGCTCTGGCGCCGGCGCTTGCTCTGATTGTGGCGGTGCTGACAGGGGAGGAACGCTTAGCCCCACCTCTTCCATTGCCGTTGCCCATTGGCTGTAGGCTTCAGGGTAGTTGGCAGCGGCGGCCGCTCGTAGCTCCGTCAAATATTCAAACCACAATTCGTGACGGGTCAACACACTTAGGCGATCGCTCCAGTTTTCCTCCGTTGCATCCCCGAGGCGATTCAACGCTAACTGCGCTGCACTTTTTGCCTCGGGCTTTACTTTGCGCAGGTCAGCGATCGCCGTGTGGGAATCGGAGCGATCGTCGGCGGCAGATTTCACAAAGCAGGTGGCCGTTACAAAAAATCGATAGCGATTCCCTGCTTCCAAAGCTGGCGCCGCTTCTGGCAACTGCCACTGATACCAATCTCCGTAGGTTTCCACATCTTGATCTTCCAGCACATAGATCAGATTTAAAACCCCGTCGTAGGGACCCCCCTGATCGGGCGCTTCAGGATCAATTTCGGCGATCGCAAACGTAATCACCACTTGTTCATCTTCTGCCGGCGGCTTTGATTGCACCCGCACCAGCACCGTAGGGCGTTCAGAAGCCGTTTTACCAATTTCCTGGTTGGGTACCGCAATTTGCACCGGCGTGGACGACTGCCAAACATTGCTGGGACAGGATCCCCGGCGATCGCCGCTAGATAAACCGCCGCCGGGAATATCGCTAATAAATTTGGTTTGTCCGCTAGGATACACCCCAGTGAAAGGGTGAATTTTTGATGGAGTCGGCAATGTGGCAATCGCCGAGCTTAAAAATCCGCCCCACGCTAAGGCAGCTCCCGTTGCCCCCCACAGCGATCGCCATCGAAAGTTACGTCCCCCACGGGAACGACGAGAATTTGAACGTAAATGCAAACCGTTAGACCTGATTTTGTTTAAGGGAGTCAAGCGCATCTTCAAAGGGGATTCAAGGCGTTTAAGAAACTGAATGTAAGGGGACGGGCTGCCGCCTCCGTAATTTTACGGTAACGCGCAGGGTTGAGATCCCAGCGTAAAGTGTGCCACGCTTGCCACTGACTGGGTTTGTATTGTGTCTTATTTTTCGCCGCTGTGAAACAAAGCTGCAACCCCAGGGCTGCACAAATACAGCAAAACCAGTAGCGATACGCCGGTGGCGATTCCCCACAGAAGAGCCACATCATCGGCAACGGTAGGGTCGCACAGTCGCGCTAAACCGTTAGCAATACCAATGACGCAAAAAACGATCACAAGGGTCCGACTCCAATCCTGAAGTTTTGAGAGTCCGGTGCTGATGGATAGAAACGAGCTGGCCACCGCAAACACTAACATTGCGATCGCCAAGGTCTGCGCAGGGCCGTTGTCCGCTGAAGCAAGTCTTAACGTTAAACGTTCAAAAGCACTTTTCAACCCTGGAACAGCGGCGAGGGGGGTAACCAGTACAATTGCGTTCTGCCCAAGGATCACCACAAAAAGCAGGTAGAGGCCGGCCAGAAAAATCATTACCCCACACAGGTAAAACAGTGCCGCAATAATTGTGATGCTGATGGGGGCTGCCATGGGTTCTGTGGCGATCGCTATGGCGGTAAATACGCAATGCAGTGACAACGAAATCGATGCAAGTTTCCCCTACCCTCTGTCCAAAATTTTCCCCTAACTGTAGGAGCCTAACTTTGGAGATGCTGTTCCTAACTTTGAAAGGGTCTGTCGGTGTGCCGATCCTATCTGGAAGTTCAATTGCTATCCATAGGTTGTGTCGATAGATTCACGTGGGGAGATGTACATCAGCAGATTTACATCGCTTGAATTTAGTGGATGGGTATAACCTCCTGGCGGCTAACTGGTTTTTGGCACATGGGCTTGTAGCCAGCGTTGAATTTGTTGGGCAGTTTTTTCTAACTCATTTAGGGGCAAGGCGCGTCCCACCAGGTGAATTTCCGGACGCCCCTTAAATTGCCAAACCCCTTTGGGGGCAATTACGATCGCCAACGCATATTCCGTACTGGAGGTGGAGTCTAGGCGAATCACTTCACAGGATTGGATTTGATTGAGATAGCCCGATAACCGACGTCCGCTTAGTCCACGAATTTTAAGCAAGTAGTGGTTGGGACTGAGGGCTAACAGGGCGCTGTTGAAGTAGTTTCCTGGGTAAATTGTGGGCAATAAGATCGCCGCAATCAGTATTAACGGCAAACTAGCCATCAAAGTAGCCACCATGGTGGTTACGATCCTCACGGTGCTGCCAAGGAGAGCGTAAGGTCCGATCAAAACGACGAAAAATGCTGATAACAGGAGCATTTTCCATAGGTTGCGGGATTTGAACGTTTCCCACCGTGCCTTGATTTCGGTCGGGTTAATGTTGAAGCTGCCCAATAAACTTTTGACCAATGATTGTCCGTTTCTCACCACCTGGGCCGTGAAGGGGGACGGCATTTCAATAAAAAGGCGATCGCCCTCATCGGTAATCACAATGCAGTCTCCGTCGTCAGGCTGCCACACCGATAAAAAGTCTGAGGCGGTGGGTTGAGGCAATCGCTGGGTCGTGTTTCCGCGGCGGCGATCGCGCTGGAGGGTCAGCAATTCATTCAAAGCGGTGGTGACGGATTGGTAGCGATCGCGCACATCGGGTGCCGTTAGGGTTTCTAGCCAATGCACCCACTCCTGGGGCAGTTCCTGGGGGAGGCGATCGCGAAATTGCAAACGAAAATTATGCTGGGGCAAATCCATCGGCGCAATCCCCGTCAGCAAATGCACCAGGGTGGCCCCTAAAGCGTACAAATCGGACGCTGGGGTTGTTTGCCCGCCAAATTGCTCAACGGGAGTGTAGCCATAGGTGCCCGCCACGGTAAAGGTGGAACCCACTTTGCGCGGCTGGTTTTGTACGGCACCAAAGTCAATGAGGTAAATCTCGCCGTCTTCTCCGCTAATTAAATTGCTGGGCTTCACGTCCCGATGCAAAATGGGCGGGCGATGGTGGTGCAGGTAATCCAAAATTCCCAGCACTGACCGGGCGATACCTTCGATTTCTTCCAGCTCAAATCGGTGGCGCTGTTGGATTTTTTCCTTCAGGGATACGCCGGGAATATAGTCGGTCACCAGGGCAAACCACCCCGCCTGGTCCGGCAAAGTCACATAGTCGCGAAATTTGGGAAGCTGGGGATGGTCGAGCGATCGCAACGTGTTCGCCTCCCGCTCTAGAAATTTCACATCGTCCCACTGGGTGAGCCCGTTCAGCGCCAAAATTTTTAGCACCACCAGCTCCCCCGACTCCACCTCTGCCCCCAGCCAGGTTTGCCGCGATTCGTTATCCCCCAATCGTCCCTCTAATCGGTAGCGATCGCCCACCACCTGTCCCGACTCAAACATACGCCCGCCAGCTCGTCCTCAAGTCTGCCGAATATCTCTATGATAGGAAGGGAATTTTTGAACCACCATTGCGAACTTTTCCTTAAGCACGCCGCCATCAGGACCGATGGCAATCGGTTCACGCCCCGTTGCTTCCCGCTTTCATAGAATGCCCTGTGAGTAACCCTGTCCCCCTATCACCTCCCCATCCCCTTGAAGTCCCTCAGGAAAAGCCCCTGGGAAAAGTGGTGGTGGGAATGTCCGGCGGCGTGGATAGCTCCACGGTGACAGCGATGCTTCAGGACCAGGGCTATGACGTGATTGGTATGACCCTGTGGCTCATGAAGGGCAAAGGATCTTGCTGTACCGATGCTTTGGTGGATGCGGCGCAGCTTTGCGAAGAGCTGGGTATTCCCCACCATGTGGTTGATACCCGCGATATTTTTGAAGAGAATATCGTTAACTATCTGGTAGACGGCTACAGCGACGGCATTACGCCCTTGCCCTGTTCCCAGTGCAATAAGGCGGTGAAGTTTGGTCCCATGTTGGATTTTGCCCGCAATGAGTTGGGGGTGAATCTAATTGCGACGGGGCACTATGCGCGCATTGGTTATGATTCGGAGCGCGATCGCCATCAGCTAATCCGCGCCGTGGATCGCCGCAAGGATCAAACCTATTTTCTGTATGACCTTAGCCAGGACGTACTGGGGTCGGTAACGTTTCCCCTGGGCACCTACGAAAAAAGCGAAACGCGACAAATTGCCCACGACCATAATTTGCACGTGGCGGACAAGCCGGAAAGCCAAGATTTATGCCTGGTGGAAACCCACGGGTCCATGCAGAATTTTCTGGATAAATATATTGACCGCACCACGGGCAATATTGTGAATCGCCAAGACGGCAAGGTGCTGGGCACCCACACGGGCATTCATCATTACACCATTGGACAGCGCAAAGGGCTGGGGATTTCCGCCCCGGAGCCGTTGTATGTGGTGGGGTTGGACGCCATGATGAACCGGGTGATTGTGGATACGCGTGATCGCGCCACCAGCCCCGATTGCACCGTCAGCCGCGTCAACTGGGTTTCCATTGCCAACCCCGGCGAATCTTTTAAAGCCGAGGTGCAAATTCGCTATCGTTCCCCGGCCGTCCCCGCCACCATCACGCCGCTAGATGACACGGGAAGCCGCGTTAAAATCACCTTTGATGAGCCCCAGTTCAGCATTACCCCAGGACAAGCGGCTGTTTGGTATGACGGTGAGGTGCTTCTGGGGGGCGGCATTATTGATCGCCCCTCCCCTTAGGTTTCCCGTTTTCCTAAGTTGCCCCGCCAGATAGTTCTTGGATAGTGCGCCGCAGTCGCCGCAGTTCGTTGTGTTCCAAATGGCGAATCATGGGGCGGGGCAGTTGTTCGTGTTTTTCCAGCACTGCCACATAGTCCTGCTCCGCCTGCTGGAGCTGGCTAACATCCCTAGCCGCCGTGCCCAGCTTCGTTAAAACTTGCCCACGAAAGTGAATCAGATGGGGATTCTCCGGCGCGATCGCGATGGCCTGCTCAATTTCCGCTAGTGCCAAATTGGGCTGATCCAAATACCGATTGGCCATCGCTAAACCGTAGTGGCGCAAATAATCGGGCTGGGCTTTTTGCAGCTGGGCGATCGCCCCGTCCAGATTTAAAAACGGCAAATTCCCCGCCACTAATAAGTCCAAAAATCCCCGCAGCAGATTTAGCTCAGGATCATCGGGGTCGATTTCATTGGCACGATTTAACGCCGCCTGAGCCTGCTGCAACCGGGAAAATGCCTCCGGTCCCCCCTGTAGCGGACCTCCTCCTCCTTCGGAAATAGCAAAGCCCCCCCACAGAGCATGACCCACCGCCGCATATAAATTTCCCCGTAGCGGATCTGTGTCCATCAGCGCCGTCGCTGCTGCTTCCGTTGCCGCCGCGGCCGCCTGCAGTCGATCCCAATCTCCATAGACGTAAGCCAACGCCCCATTTAAGGCGTGGGCTAACGGCTCGCCTGGCTCCTCATCAATGGCCTTGAGAATTGCGTCGTTGGCTGCTGGGTAATTTCCCTCCACAAACAGCGCTTCAAAGGCCGCTTCGGTGCGATCGCCAATATCATGGGGATCGCTGCTGCGAAACGGATCTCCGGCGATCGCCAAGTTCCCTAAAGAACTTAAAATCGCCACCAGGGTCGCAGCGGTTCCCCGCACCAAACCCTTAACGAGCATCCCTTGTACCTTGCCAGAAACCTTGCGCGCCTTGGTTTTCATTGAGCCCCCGTGCTTTTCCTGAGCCGTTCTCACTGCTTTCCTGCTATTTTCGCCAAAACATCCACAGCTATCGCTGCCAATGCTGTCGCTAAACCAACTGTCCTATCACCCCCCTGCCACCCCTCAGCCCATTTTACAGGGGGTGAATTTGACCCTGCCTCCCCAGGAAATGGGACTGATTGTGGGACCCAGCGGTTCCGGAAAAAGTACCCTGCTAGAAATTATGGCGGGGCTGGCCACCCAAACAGAAGGTACGGTGCAGTGGCGGGATCAGGAGCTGCAGCCGGAGGAATTGCAGCAGTTAGCGGGGCTGGTGTTTCAGTTTCCCGAGCGCCATTTTTGCTGCGACACCGTTCTGCGGGAGCTGCGTTTTGGGCACCCCGAATTGTCCACTACCCAGCTCGATGAAACCTTAAGCGCCGTCGGTCTGTCGCAGATTCCCCTCAGCACACCTCCCTATGCTTTAAGCGGCGGTCAACAGCGACGGCTGTCCCTGGCGGTGCAGCTGGTGCGACAGCCCAGTTTATTACTACTGGATGAACCGACAGCGGGGCTAGACTGGTCCATGCGATCGCAACTGGCTGCCCTCCTCGCCGAACTAAAGCAACACTGGAGTTTGCTGGTGGTCACCCACGATCCTAGCGATCTGCTGGATATTGCCGATCATCACTGGTCCATTCACCAGGGCACCCTCACCGCCGTCACCGCCTAACCTGCCAACTCATGGCACAATTTCCAACACTTCGTTTGTCATAGTGCATTCGTCACAGTTCGTTCGTCATAGTCTTGACCATCCAAACCCGTTCCATCTACCAACAGCACCATGACCGCCTCCGTCCCTTCTCCGCAAAAGCGCATTTTTATCACCGGTGCCAGCGGTTGCATTGGTCATTACATCGTTGAAGCCCTAAGTAAAAATCCCAACTACCATTTGGATTTGCTGCTGCGCACCCCGGAAAAGCTCAATCCCAAGCTGGCAGGCCTGCCCAACGTCCATCTTCACCAAGGGGACTTACGGGAAATCCGTTACCACGCCGACTTGCTGAAACAGGCGGATGTGGCTATTCCCATCGCCACCTGCTGGGGGGGAAGCGACGCTTTTGATATCAATGTGGTGAAAAATATTGAGCTGATTAATGCCTTGGACCCGGAGCGCTGTGAACAGGTTCTATATTTTTCCACGGCCAGTATTTTGGGCAACGACGATCGCCCCCTGAAGGAAGCGGGACAAATCGGCACTGAGTATGTGCGCAGTAAATATGATTGTGCCCAGCGGTTGCATAAGCTAAACATGGCACCGAAAATCACTGCCCTGTATCCCACCTTCGTGCTGGGGGGCGACGATGAAAAGCCGCGATCGCACCTCACCGGCGGGCTGCCAGACATCATGCGCTACATCAAGCTCATTCGCCATTTAAAAGCCGACGCCAGTTTTCATTTCATTCACGCCTACGATATCGCCCAGGTGGTGGCCCATTTAGTAGATAATCCCCCAGAGGAAGCCGGCCCACGCCACTTTGTCCTGGGAGGGGAGCCCACTTTCCTAAATGATGTCATTACCTCCGCCACCGAATACCTGTCTTGCCCCACCCGGTTAAAGATTCCCCTATCCAGCACCCTCGCCAACACCATTATCAAGCTGTTCAATATCCAGATGGCCGCCTGGGATCGATTTTGTATGAACTACCGCCACTTCACCTACCCCAACCCAGTGAGCCCGGCGACATTTAACTTAACGCCTTATTGTCGAACCTTTGAGGACGTCTTACAACAGAGTGGTATTTCCCCCAAGTAATACCTGCTCTGTTGAGCCCCGTCTATCATGCACGTGACCCATCGTTCCTCTTTTCACCGTTCTGTGACTCTGTTGACGGCGATCGCCCTGCCCCTGTCTATGGCAGGCTGCGGCGTTGATACGGAAGCCTTGTTGCCCATAAGCGCCGCCTGCGATGGGGTGGGCGTTCCCGAAGCGGCCGAATACGACCCCACGGTACCCAATCCTCCGGCGGTGGCAATTTACAAGGAAGAGAGCACCGCAACGGTGGATAACGGCTATTTGGGCACAGGACCGGAGCAGGCGGCGTCCTTGGATATGGCTCAGGTGGTGGTTTGCATTTATCCTGGCGCGTCGGAAGTGGTGGAAACCTGTCGCTATACCGGGACGCGATTAACCAAAATTGAGCGCCTTCAGCAAAGCGCCAACGTGACGGTGGTGTCTGCAAAAACGGGGCAGCCTTTGGGGGCCGATTCCTTTTCCGCCGAAGCAAGAAATTGCCCGGACACTATCTCTTATCGTCAAGGATCAGAGCCTGAAGATCAGGTTTACGACGCTGAGGGGAAGCTACGGTCGGCGATCGCTGATTGGGTGCCCGGGGCGATCGCCAGCGCCCAGCCCATGGATTCAGCGGCCATTAAAGACCAGCTCGACAAAAATATCGCCAGCATCGGCAGCTCCGGAGGCTCCGTGTCCACCGCCGGCGGTTCAAACAGCGCCGGCGGCGACACCAGCGCCGCTCCTCCATCAGGTCCCTCGGGCAACTTAGAAGCCCAGTGTGAAGCCCTTGACGCCGCCACCGACACGGAATTTGGCGATGGTTACGGCGCTAAACTGTCGGCGGAAAGTGGCACGGTGTACATGAATGAAGGCGACAGCGATATTCGGGTGGCGGTGCGGCTGGGGCTAAAAGGGATGAAAAGGAATCTTGACGAAATTGGAGAAGCGATCGCCGCCGCCAAGGGAGCAAATTTACAGGAGCCAGAGCTGGTGCAATTGCGTGAGGAATTTCTGGCGGGCTTAACCACCATGGAGGGGCACCTAAAGCGTTTTCAAGCGCTGAGCCAAGCCGCCGAACCCCACTCCGAGGCTAGACCCCCTGTCCGCGATCCTTTGACGTCGATCGCAGAAGAAATGGCAGCTCTGTCCAGAACCATTGAGCAACAACATGAAGCTTTGAGAGCGAAAGGGAAACAGATTTTTTCCCGCTGTTTAGAGCTTACTTAACGCTTACCTAGGGCTTATTTGGGGACAGGATCCCTCGTATCGGCGAACTTCCGGTCATGTTTCCAACCATAAAAAGCGATCGCCGTATTGCCGTAGGTTTTATGGCGAATCGGCTCCAGGCTACCCACCGCCACCGGTGACCATCGCTTCGGATCGTATTCTGCCGCCAGTTCTCCATCAGAGGCGAGAATTTGGCGATCGCTCACATACTGCAACGCCCGCTGATACAGCCCTGCGCCATAGGGAGGGTCAAAATAAATGCGCCCAAATTTTTCATTGCGCAGCCGTTTTAGCTGGGTGAACAACTCACCGCGATAGAGGCGAAATTTTTGATCCGGGCGGGCGATCGTCCCCCAGTTTTCCCGAATCACCCCGCACGCCCGCGAAGACAATTCAATACCCGTTACCGTCGCCGCCCCCCGCGCCAGTGCCTCCGCCCCCATGGTGCCCGACCCAGCGCATAAATCCAACCAGTGGCACTCCACCACGCTGCCTTGCCAAATATTAAAAACTGCTGTTCGCACCCGCGATGATGTGGGGCGCGTCTCCAATCCCGGCAAAGTTTTTAAGGGACGATTGCCGTAAATACGGATGCTCATTGGCGTTGGTAATGGAGGTGATCGTGGGGCAGCTCTTCAAGATAACTGTTCGGCAAAATATTTTTTAAAACCCAATTTCAGGCTTAAGGAGCCTATCATCGAGACCAAAGCTTTTATAAGAAAATGATCGAAATATGATCTAAAAAGACACAAGCTATGGGGCTGAAAAGCTAAACTTCTGTAAATTTAAATTTGTCCTAGTTGCCAGTCTATGACTCCGTCTTCCCGATCATCTGCACCCAATAGGCGTTTTCATTCTAAAAATCGCCCCGAATCTGATCGCGTTAGTAAAGATCGACAGCATTTAAAGGTAAAGCGACTGGGCGATCGCACCGGCATTTTGCAAGATCTTTACCATCAAACATTAACGACACCCTTCTATCAATTATTAGCCTGGATAACCCTTTTTTATTTAGCATTAAACTGTGTTTTTGCCTGGATTTATATGTTGGATCCCACAGGCATTGAAGGGTCAGATGGAAGCTTTTTATCGTCTTTTTTCTTCAGCGTACAAACCATTGCCACCGTTGGTTACGGCGCAATGTATCCCAAAACGCCATTTACCCAAGTTGTGGCTGCCATTGAAGCATTAATTGGTTTGCTGGGGTTGTCGATGGGAACTGGTTTAATGTTTGCCCATTTTTCCCGTCCCACGTCCCACGTTCTTTTTAGCAGGCCAGTATCTTTATCTACCCACAATGGTCGCAGAACATTAATGTTTAGAATGGCTAATCGGCGCAATAGTCATATCATCGAAGCTCAGGTTCAAGTGGCATTAATTCGCGATGAAATCACCCATGAAGGCACTGTAATGCGCCGTTTTCACAACCTACGTTTGGCGCGATCGCAGTCTCCATTATTCGCCCTAAGCTGGACCGTAATGCACCCAATTACGCCGGAAAGTCCACTGTTTGGGCTGAGTATGAAAGATATGGAAGACACCGATACGATGCTGGTGATTTCTTTGACTGGAGTGGATGATACCCTAGGTCAAACTATCCATGCCAGACATATTTATTTGGTGGGAGACATTGAAGATGGCATGAGATTTTCCGACATTATGTCCGTAGAAAAAGATGGCAGGCGGGTGATCAATTTCTCTTATTTCCACGATCTTGAACCAGAGAAAAACGCACAGTACCGAGAGCGCAAGGCGATTTCCCGCGCAAAATCCAAGTATTTCCGTAGAGGGAATTTACGGAGACATCGAAAATAGGTTTTCAGGTAAAAGGTTGGCCGAGATCAAAAAAAATCTGTCGTCGTCTTCCCTACCTTTGAGTTGAAATCAACCCTGATCTATCGGTGGTGTTTCTAAAGCGATCGCTCCCAAGGTGCCTTTACGAAAATCTTGAAGTAGCGATCGTGCCGACCGTTCCACATCCCCCTGGTATTTATTATCGGCAACGGCAACTAAATAGGTCTCTCCCTCATAAGAATTGGGACTAACGCCGTATCGTTTTTCCAGGAAACTTTGCCGGTCTTCCCCATCAGACTCCTCAACGTCCGAGTCCAACGCTTTCACTAAATCGACAAACGCTGATGCCACCCGTTGGTTGTCGTAAGCCGCTTGACCAATGTCGTCACAAATTGCCAATTTTGCCGCTGCATCCTGGTCCGTTAAGTTGGCGGGCAAAATCCCTGGGGCATCTAACAGCTCCAATTCTTTAGAGATTCGCACCCATCGTAACTGTCGAGTAACGCCGGGCTTCGAGGCACTTTCTACCACCCTTTTATTAAGCAAGCGGTTAATTAATGCGGACTTTCCCACGTTAGGAAAACCAATCACCGCCGCACGGATAGGGCGAGGTTTCATTCCTCTCTTCTCGCGCCGTTCATTCACCCGCGATGCTAGCTGAACCGCTGCCTTGGCGATCGCCTTCACCCCTTTTCCCTGGCGAGCATTGGTGAAGTAAGGCACCTCGCCGCGATCGCGAAACCATTGGGTCCAAGCTTCTCGCTCTGCTGATGAAATATTGTCGACCCGGTTTAGCACCAAAACCCGGTCCACCGGAGTATTTGTCTTTGCCAACCACCCCTGAAGTTTAGGGTGATTCGTTGCCAATGGAATACGAGCATCCCGCACTTCAAAAACCACATCTACGCGGTTTAATTGCTCCATTAATGCCTTTTCCGCCTTGGCAATATGTCCGGGATACCATTGAATAAGCATGTCATTCCAGCCTGGAAAATTAAGCTATCACCGACACCATTACACTACAAAATTGCCCTAAAGGAATTGCTCTAAAAGATTGCCCGAAAAATTGCAACAGAACTCACCACAGTTTTCCACTCGTTGGTCTCACTCGTTCATATCTTTGTAGGTGGCAACGGCAGATGGCGAGATTCTGTTGAGGTAACGGAAGATCCAATACTTAATCACGGCATCTAAAATCACCGGAAAAGTGGCAATAAATAGGAACATAAAATCGCGATTTTCTGGCAGTCCCAAATGTCTAGAAATGCCCCCCACCACTACTTCCCAGCCATGGGTAGAGTGATATCCCACAAAAATATCAGTGGATAGAATAATAATAAAAGCCTTGGCACTGTCACTTAAGCCGTACATAATTTCATCAACAAACGACTTAAGAATGGCAATCTCTTCTCGACTGTAAACAATCACCAACGCAAAGGCGGCAACAGATAGGAAATCAGCGACGATATTTTTAATGGCGTCGGCGCCAGCGTGGATGGATTCTTCGGCAACTTCAATGGCTTTTACTGCTAATTCTTCCTCAATTTCTGTTTCCGTAAGGTTATGATCCTCCCGGGCCATATTCCTAAATTCCAGCAGATGTCGATAGTGTTCCAGCTCGATTAACGCCTCTTCTTCCATATCAGGATTTAGAAAAACGTCTTCAACTTTTGGGTGATAAAGCTGATCAACAACGGGACCCGCTAGAAAGTTTTTGCACACCTGTTGGGTCAACAAAGGCACCAAAATCAAAAGCAAAACAAACTTGAGAGAAACGATGGTTCTGGCTTTAGACGTGCGGTAGTTTTCAATAATTTCCGCTTCAGAGCGATCATCTAAGTCTCGACGCACTCGATCCAAGGTGGTCAGCAGCGATCGCGGCAGGATGCTGGTGCGGCTGGCGATGGGCTTTTGTCCCACCTTTTGGACCCTTTCCTTAGGACGACTGGAACGGCTATTTTCGACGGGAAAAGCCTTTTCATCAACGCCATTGGTGTCAGTTTTAATCGCCGAATTTTTAACGTCTGAGTCAATGGCAGCGGTAGTGGGAGTGGCAAGGTAGGCGGCAAGAGTGCTGCGATCATAGGAATCGCGAATACGATCAATAAATTCGAGCTTTTTAAACGTAATAAAAAATGGATCGTTATCCTCTGAATTGATGGTTACGTTGCTATCAGAGGAAGCGGCAGCATTAGTGGAATTTTTGCCGTTTAGGGGGCGATCGCGAGCGACAGTATTGATAGTGGGAAGAAAGCGATCGCCGCCGTTAGTTACTGTTCCCTTGGGCGATCGCAAAGACTGCCCAAAAAAGCGACGGCTGGCGCGAAATTCCAGCAGCCGCACATCAATAACTTCTAGATTTTTACTGAGTTCACTGCGAAAATAAGCCTGCAATCCACTGCCATATTTTTTTTGATTGATGTCAATGAGTTGTCCATCAAAATATTGATTTTCAATCGCCTGAATGGCTAAGGCTGCGTCGTAGGCATAATCGAGCGATCGCCCCGGCGTTGTTTCATACCAGCGCCCCGCCGAAACCCAAGCTTTACGAATGGCTGAAAACACGATCAAATCCCAACGGTGTAGTTAAGCTGATAGCTGGTCGCCTTTTGCTGTTGAGAGATTTGCACAGGATAAACCTCGCAAAATATTGGGCGATTATCCTATCGTTTTAGCGCTCTCCATTGGCTTTTGGGGCGTTTTTAAAGCTCAATTTGAAGTTAAAAATTTGAAGTTAGGCAATAGGACATATTGTGACGCAAAAGGCGAGGACAACAGAGTGGCTGTGGATTGAGGGGGCGACGGGGTGTGGGAAGACGACGCGGGCTTTGAGGGCGTTTGAACAATGGCTGGAGCGGTGCGATCGCCAAACGGGTGAAGCGCGACGGGGAGGGGAACCGGTGCCCTGGGGGCGATCGCTGCCGTCGGTGTTGGGGTTGGCGTCGAACCGGGAGACGGCCCAGGGGCTGGGGGATCGGCTGATGGGGATCGCCGGGGGGCAGGCATCGGTGGTGTGTTTGACGCCGCTGGGATTTATTCAAGATGCGGTGATGGTGTTTTACCCGTTGGTGGTGGAGGCGTTGGGGGTGCCTGCGGGATCGCTGCTACTGTTGCGATCGGAAAATGAGCAGGGATTGGCCGGGCGGCTGTGGGGACCGATTTTTGATGAGGTGATTGGGGAAGAGCTGGGGCTGGAGATGGACCCGGCGGAAAGTGTGCCGCGCATCCGACGGGAGCGCTGGGTGCGGCAGTTACTGGATTTGGGGCAGTTGGCGGCGGCGGGGCGGGTGCCGTGGGATCAGGTGTCGGAGCGGCTGGAGACGGGCATGGCTGAAGGGGGCGATCGCCTGTGGCAGCGGTTGCAATACCAAGCCAGCGAGTTGCTGGGGCTATGGAAGCGATGGTGTTTGGAGCGGGGATTTTTAAGCTACGGCATTATGACGGAGCTGTTTGGGCAGGTGTTGTTGAACCACCCTAAGTATCAGCAGCATCTGGCGCAGCGGTTTCATTGCGTGATTGCAGACGACACCGATGATTTTCCGGCGGTAATGGCGGATTTGCTGGAGGCTTTGCACGGCGGTATTGATGATTCTGATGGCGATCGCCCCTTTGGCGTGGTGACCCACAACCGAGAAAGCGGCTGTTCTCGATTGGGCTTGGGGGCGGACCCGGTAGCTATGGATGAAGTCGCCCAGCATTACCAAGCCATCCAGCTTTCTGCTGCCAATCTGCCTGACCAAAATCAAACACCACTGGCACCGGTGACTGATCCTATTTTGTCGGCGGTCAACGATCCCGCCCTTTGGTTTACCGCCCCTGCCGACGGTCCTTTTCTCTATGGTGACTACGGCGATGCGCCCCATATCGACACCATTGAAACTATTTCGCGGGGACAGCTACTGCGGGAAACGGCAGAGGCGATCGCCCAAGTTATTGTCGAGGACAAGGCGAAACCAGAGGACATTGCGGTTATTGGTCCTGGTTTAGATGGCACGGCTCGTTACGCCCTGACCCGAATTTTGAACGAGCGCGGCATCGAAGTGCATTGCCTTAACGACCAGCGTCCCCTAATTGAACAGCCCCAGGTGCGATCGCTGCTAACTTTGCTAGGGCTTGTGTATGAAGGATTGTCCGGACTAATTGACCGAGACGGAGTTGCCGAAATGCTGGTGGTGTTGACCCAGTTTTCCCCCGCTGAGCAGTTGAGCTTGTTAACAGAAATGTTGCCAGAGATGCCGCCGGATCAGCCAGTGGAGTCGGAGGGCATCGAGCGATCGCCTAACTTGAAATCCCTATCGGCGATCGACCCAGTGCGGGCGGGGCTGCTTGCAGATTATTGCTTTGACCCGGATCCACCGACCCTAGAGTCCATCGAAAGCTACTCCCGCTGGGATCGGCTGGGGTATCAGGCGACTCAAGCCTATGACAAAATTCGCACCTGGGTAACGGCGCGACGGAAGCAACAGCAGCATCTGGGCATGGTGCCGCCGTTGGTGATTCTCGACCAGGCAATTCAGGAATTTTTGTGGCACGGGGGAGAGTTGCCAGGGGATTCTATTGCCGACTTACGGGAGCTACTGGAAGCGGTGCAGCGCTACTGGGATATCGCCGTACGCCTGGCCGGTCCCAGCCAACGTCCCAATCCTGCCCAGGTTACCGCCGAACTGATTCAACTTTTACGCACCGGGGCGATCGCTGCCAACCCAACGCCCCTAACCCCGCTGCAACCCAAGCCCGTTGCTGTTACCCTCGCCACAATCTTCCAGTACCGCACCACCCACCAAACCCACCCGTGGCATTTCTGGCTAGACGCGGGATCAAACCTTTGGCCCAAAGGTGGCGCAGCCCAGCTATTTGGCGCATCTCTATTTTTACGCCAGTGGAACGGACAGCCGGAGACTATGGAGCAACAGCTTGAAGCAGACCGGCGGCGTATGGACCGGTTACTGCAAGATTTACTCACTCGAGCAGGAAATCGCCTAACCCTATGTCACAGCCAGTTAAACACAGCGGGGCAGGACCACGACGGTCCCCTAGCGCCCTGGCGACACAATCCAGTGTGACCTTTCTGGGCAGAGCATTTGCAGGTCAGCGTTAGCTGCTAGATACGGTTTTACAGAATGTTTCAGTTTTACCAGTTCACCACCCAAGGGGAGGGGGACGGGTAACCAATGGGCATCAGGTCAAGATCCTGCCCAAAGGTGGCGATCGCCTGCTGAAATTCAACCTGCGCTTCCTCTGGCGGCGTCCCCCTGTAGGGAGGCTCAGAAAATACGTTCTGAAGAAATCGATGCCAATTACTGAGAGCCTGCGGAAGGATATCAGGTCTCTCATCGAGCCCATACTCACAGATTGCCTCCATCCGCGCATTCATTCCCTGAAACGCTTCTCCCAAGTCCCCCGCAGAAATTGAGTAAAGGTAAGCGGACATCATCATGTAAAGGAATGAGTCAAATCTACTCATCTGCCCAGACTCAATAAACTGAATTCCTAGACCATCGAGAGATTCAGAGTCTGCAATCCAAAGCTGATGGGCCTCCTCAAAACGCCCCATACGCAACAGGATCAAAAGCTTACCTAAGGTCAGCTTAGCCATCAGAAAGGAGTCGATCTCCTTATACTCATGGCGCATAATTTCCAATATTTTTTGATACCCGTCCCAAGCCTGTTGAAAATGATTAGAGTCACTATCTCTGTCCGCCTGTTCGCCAAGCTCAGCCAGCCTTGTATCTACTGGATAATTTTTGCCCATGGACCACATTTCCCCTTGCTCGACTTACTTACCCATCCAGAGTAACTTTCCTCACTTGGGCAAATATTTTCAGCAACGATAATGGCAAGCATAAGCCAGGGACTCACCCCAAGTAATGCAGAAAATGTATCAAGAAAAGGCGTGACCAAGAACAACCTGATAAATTAACGGGCGTCCATATGGAATACCGTCGCCATCGGTTTAAAGCCAACACCTTCAAAGAAATCGTGGGACTTTTTATTGGTCAATCCTGACTCTAGGAGAAAATACTTAACCTTACTGCGTTTGCCCCAATTGACGATCGCCTCAAGCAACTGTTTCCCTAAGCTTTGTCCCTGGTAACTGGGGGAAACTCCCATATCGTTAATCCAGCATTCCATATGGCCGGCGGGCGCCTCTTCCAGGCTAGCCATAATAAATCCAACAATTTCACCCTTGCTGGTCGCCACAAAATTACCGGCAGGGGACTCGGTCAAGATCTCGATCAAGTCATCTTGGAAGATGTCCATGGCCTCTTCCGAAACCTGCCCTGGCGCTTCGGCTAAACCAGCGGCAAGCTCACTGAAGCTAATGTAATCAGCGCTATAAACCTGGGCGTAAAGTTCAACAACTTGGTCCACGTCGCCCAAACTCATTGCCCGCAAGCTAAGTTTTCCCATTGTTAACCCTCTCTAAACCTCTCTCTAAACCGCTCTAAACATTGCTTTAGTGGATGATTATCCAGCCATGGTCGCAACCGGTGCGATCGGGATAATACGCTAGAAAGAGCCCCTAGGGAACATCTGTTTGGGAAGTGTCCTTGGGAAGGGCGTTGGAGGAGGGCACGGAGCGCGACGACTCGGGGCGATCGCCAGAGTCACCATCGGCAGGATTTTCATCGCCGTTTCCGTAGGGCATATCGTAACTTTCACCGTATTCCCCGCCGTAATTTCCATCGTAATTTTTGTCGTAATCGTCCCTATAATCGCCGCCATCGTAACTGCCGTCGTCGTAATCGTAGGACTGGTCGTAGTTTTGAGGGGGGGGTGAGGGGGAATTTTGGGTGCTCCGCGACGCGTCTAAGTATCGACTGTCCCCATGGCGACTGTCATCGTAGGGTGCGCCTTTTGTTGGTAGTCTTTCGGGCGATCGCCGTTTTTTGCTGCGGGTGAGCGATCGCCATGCGGCCCGCATTCCTGCCGCTGTGCGACGGGATAACAACCCAGCTCGGCGCACCTGCTGTCGTGCCCCGTCGAAGCTGCGATCCACCTTCTCCACCACCTGGCCCGCCTGCTGGACACCGCTGGTCATATCATCGGTCAGGTCGCTAATTTCCAAACCCGTCAACCGAATCGCTTCCAGGGTGGGCGGCAGCTCTCGAGTTAGCGTGTCAAATAATTTTTCCGCACTGCGCGCCGCCCGACTTAACTCTTGCAGCGCCGGTATTGCAATGGCGATCGCCACCGCTAAACTGACGCACACCAGCAACAAAGATATTGAAAGCCAAAAAACCGGGTCACCCATCGTTGCTACTTGCGCGTCCTAATACGCTTTACGTTATGCCTCAAAACCTGAGCCTGCCTGCTCTATAGTCTCAGATTTACCAGGATTCGCTTCAATTAGTCTTTTAAGTTGGTATTTTTGTCGCGTTGCTTGCTGATTTTTTACCAACAGTTTTTACGCTAACTAAAGTTGCGTCAGGATATTGGCATGTTTAAGTTTTGTCTGAAATTCTCACCGTGATCCCACGTGATCCCTCTCTGGAATTCCTGGGGGCGATCGCCTATCGCTTTTGCAGTTTCTTCGTTGCGATCGACTTTCCGTTCAACGCCCCATTGGGTGGCAGTACGTCAGTAGAGCTTCGGGTATATCGAATAGTTGCCCGCTTATTTGCCCGCTTATTTGCCCGCTGTGATCGGCGGCTCCTATCTGCCCACTCGCCGTCGTCCCACTCTGAATCCTCTGACTCCGCTGATGGATTGTCCGATGCCTGGGCGATCGCCTGACTCGCGGCAATTCCAGCGGACGCCGCCACCCGAAGCTGCTCTAAAGTTTCCACAAGCCGCTCCGCTGCTGCCGCCGAAATCTTCCCTGCCTGAGCCTGAGCCGTGCTGGCTGCCCCTTCCGCTATTTCAGGTAAGGCGTTAACGGATTTCTTCACCGACTTCTTAATCACTCGCCGAGTTTCCCGACCGCTCCGGGGAGCAAACAGCAACCCCGCCGCGGCCCCAAATGTCGCCCCCGCCAGCAATCCACCGGCAAACGCCCCCAACCCTGATTTCTTGCGTGCCATAGCTCCCCCAAAAACGCCTTATTTACAGAATGACATTAATAAACGCTGATGACACCGCAGGACACGTGGACCAATAAAAGATTATTGATACAAGCTAGGGGCAAGAACCTTGATGGGCAAAGTATCTAGTGTGCAGTGATCCAGTATGAAAATAAGCGGAAAGCTGTGGCGCTGAAAATAGCGCGTTTTCGTTTTAGTTATTTTTGGGGTTATGTTTCCGTCCTGTTTAAGTTCCATCCCTTTTAAGAAGCGGTCAACGGTGAATCGCCCCTACTTCCTCAAAGACGCTCCCTTAATCAGCCCTTTTCGAGTACGCGATAGGCGACTGGTAATCCAAATTAGTAATGTTAAAACCTGCTGCAATCGGGCGATCGCCGGTCCCACCTGCTGACCTTGCTCTTGCATCGCCTGCCGCATCCAAGCCACTCCTTCTTGCCCGGTCATCACCCCTTCCGGTGCATTGCCCAAGACGTTGTGGGTTGCCCGTTCCGCAATATCTAGCGCCCGCACGGTGTCTCTCAAAGCCACGCGCAGTTGCCAACAAAAAAATGCCACCCCTAACAGGACGATCGCCAGCAAAATATTAACTGTGATTACCGCGATCGCCACTGCATTCTCTCCCAAAACAACGCGTTCAAAGCGTCAGTATTTTAAATTTCACCCGCGGCCCGAGCCTTGCGAGCATCAATAAAACTTTTGACGTAAAAGAACAACGCAACCGCCGTCGTTGTCATCATTAACACCACCCGAACAACCTTCAGGCTATCTCCCTGGCTCGCCACCATGGTCAGGGGAGCAAACAATGTGGCTAAGGTAACCAAAGCCAGCAAGGCAACAATGTGAGCCACCGCTTTGTTGTAGGTTTTAACACCGGGAGATAGGGCTAAAAATCCTGCGCCGAATCCGACGGGAATTAGAGCCATGGGGGAACTGTCGCCGCTTAAATAGGCCCACAACCCCATCGTGATTAGGGTGACTCCATTAATAATGGTGGACCGAAATGGCATCGGGCTAAACGCTGCGGACATAATTCAATGCTCCGTTTATTGTTGATTTTTGTTTTTTAATAAGGGCTTAATTGCAATTAATTTATTGACGATGAGGCTTTTGCTTTGGTTAGGCTTTTGCCAGGGCAAAATTATCCCTTAATCGTCTTTGTTCATTTCACGGATGCCACTGGCGAGCATAAATAGTCCCCCCAGCACGATGGCGATCGCGACGCCTCCCAGCAATAGGTCCATTGATTCTGTCATGGTTTCACCGCGTATTCTTTCAAGTTATTTAAACTGACGCTTTTCAAGGCTGCCTCATGGGTTGATGCCAACACCACCGGCGGTGCCACCCCCGCTTCCATGGCTTCCCGCCAGCGCGACGCACATAAACACCAGCGATCGCCCGGCTTTAGCCCGGGAAATCCATAAACCGGCATCGGCGTGCTGAGATCATTGCCCTGGGCTTTGGTGTACTCCAAAAATTCCGCCGTCACCTGGGCACACACCACGTGTCGCCCCGTATCCATCGGTCCCGTCTCGCAGCAGCCATCCCGAAAAAATCCCGTCATGGGATCCGTTCCACACACCTGTAGGGGCTCGCCCAAAACATTTTTCGAGCTTGAGGTGCTCATTCCGTTGGTGTCCATAATCAAAATCTGCCTGCGACTCCAAACCCGTCCCACTAATCCTAGCTGCCAGTCAGGGGTGCCGTGATTGAGCCATCGGGCAATCTTGCTATAATTTGAATTACGGACTTTAATCATAAGAGTTGCTAAAAAATATGGCAGAATCCAGGCAATTGGCGAATGCGGACGAGGACTGGAGCGATCGCCTGGAGGAGTCGGAGCTGGTTGACGCGTTCGAAGATGGAGTCGTCACCGTCGGGGGGCTGACGGACTATTTAACGATGCTGATTGAGGACAATCTTCAGCTGCAAAAAATTTGGGTGGAGGGGGAAGTTAGCTCCTGCAAAGACCATCGCGTGGGATTATTTATTACCCTGTCGGACCCGGATAATCCCAAGCAAACCCTGTCCTGCACCGTATGGCGATCGCAGGTGCCCAAGCTGAACTACATCCCGAAGCAAGGGGACCGGGTGGTGGCCCTGGGGAAGGTGGGTATCTATCCCGGCTACAGCCAGTATCGAATGCAAATCTGGCAAATTTCGCCGGAGGGGGCGGGGCTACAGGCACTACGGCTGAAGCAACTGTGCGATTCCCTGGAAAAAGAGGGATTATTTGACGATGATCGCAAGCGTCCGCTACCGGAAAACCCCAATATAATCGCGGTAATCACCTCGGATACGGCAGCGGCTTGGGGTGATATTCAGCGCACTTTAAATCAACGCGCTCCCGGTTTGCAGGTGTTATTTTCTCCGGCGACGGTGCAGGGCGATCGCGCCCCCGCCAGCATCATCGCTGCTTTGGAGCGGGTGGTGGCAGACGGTCGGGCAGAGGTGATTATTGTGGCGCGGGGGGGCGGCTCCTCGGAAGATCTGGGCTGCTTTAACGACGAAGGGCTGGTGCGATCGCTGGCAAACTGCCCCGTTCCAATTCTCACCGGCATTGGACACCAGCGAGATCAGTCCCTTGCCGACTGGGTAGCCGACGCAGCAGCCCACACCCCAACGGCGGCAGCGGAATTGGTGGTGCCCGCCTTGGACGACTGGATTGAGGATCATCAAGAGCGACGGCGATCGCTGCTGTACACCTGGGCAATACGGGTAGAACAGGAGCGCCAGGCTTTGGAGCGTCAGCGTCAACGACTAGACCAACTTCGTCCAGACCGAAAAATTAAGCAGGAGCGACAACGGTGGCAGTGGTTGCGATCGCGACTTATCCGAGCCATTGAAACCCGCCAGGAAATCGCCGAGCAGGGTCACAACGCTCTGCAAAAACAGCTAGAGGCATTGAATCCAGGCAACGTGTTACAGCGGGGATTTGCAGTGGTGCGCGATGGAGATGGGGCGATCGTGCGGGATGGCGACGCCGTGCAGCCGGGAGATGTGTTGGAAATCCAGCTACGATCCGGCTCTATTCAAGTGCAGGTGATTGAGGATTAACCAAAGCAGCCTTTCGTTTTTCTAAAACTAGCCCCCTAAAATCCGCCCTAAAATTGATAAAGGCAATACTGTTTTCAGGCAAGTTTTAGACAAGAGGGCGCTTAAAGATGACTCATTTTGGTCTGATTTGTCCGGCTTCACCAGGGCATCTCAATACGATGCTGCCCCTAGGAAAAGAACTGCAACGGCGGGGACATCGAGTCACCATGGTCAGCCTTCTTGATGCGAGGGAAAAAGCGTTGGGCGCAGGGTTAGAGTTTCGGGGAATCAATGAAGAGAAGTATCCCCTGGGATCATCAGCTGAACTATTGGAAACCCTGGGAAAGCTTAGCGGAATGGAGGCAGTTAAGTTTACTACAAAGCTAATTGGAGAAGGAGCAGAGGCTTTATTGCGTCAACTGCCTCAGGCTCTAAAAGAGTTAGGAGTCGAAGCCCTACTGGTGGACCAGGCTTCCCCTGGCGCTGGCACCGTTGCGGACTTTTTAGGCATTCCATTTGTTTCTATTTGCAGCGCCGTTATTCTCAATGCAGAAGCAAAGGTTCCCCCGTCATTCACCACTTGGACGTATAGCAATAATTGGTGGGCAAAGTGGCGAAACATTTTCACCTATTTAGCCTTTAAAAGGATTATTCAGCCCATTCAAACGATCACTAACGAATATCGAAAAAAGTGGGATTTACCCCTCTATTCAACCTTTAATGACTCATTTTCATCCCTAGCGCAAATTAGCCAACAGCCCGCCGAGCTAGAGTTTCCTCGGGAAAAATTGCCTAAATTTTTGCACTTTGTGGGACCGTTCCATAGCTCTGCTGGTAGGGGGGGGGCTGATTTTCCGTTCGATCAATTAACCGGTCAGCCGCTGATGTATGCCTCCATGGGCACCATTCAAAATCGACTGTTGGATACCTTTTATAAAATCGCTGAAGCCTGTGCCGATTTGGATGCGCAACTGGTTATTTCCCTCGGCGGTTCCGCATCCCCCGATGTGCTGCCGAATCTTCCCGGCTCGCCTATTGTTGTGGGTTATGCACCCCAGTTAGAACTACTAAAAAAAGCCACCTTAACCATTACCCACGCCGGAATGAATACCACCCTAGAATCCTTAAACCAAGGCGTACCCATGGTGGCAATTCCTGTTACCAACGATCAGCCGGGAGTGGCGGCTAGGATTGTTTGGGCGGGGGCGGGGGAAATGATTCCGGTGAAAGAATTAACCTCAGAAAAGCTTAGGAAGGCAATTGATTTGGTGCTTACGGACCCGTCCTATAAGGCGGCGGCTGAACGGTTGCAGGGAGCGATCGCCCGCGCCGGAGGAGTCACTCGAGCCGCCGACATTATTGAACAGGCAGTATCCACGAAGAAACCCGTTTTAGCTGGGCAATAATTAGCTGGGCAATAATATGTCATTTGCTTAGTGGAATTTGCTTAAGGTTCTGATGGATATTCGGCGATCGCCCCGGTTCCATAAATCACTTTCCACGCTTCAACGGTGCCCGCGCCAATTTCGCTATCAATAATTTCGCCGGTGTCGCTAACTAACCGAATGGGAATGATTGCTTCTGGAGCATTTTTCAGGGCGATCGCTACCGACTCACTAACAGGAAAAATGCTGCCCTGTCGTTCAAGGGTTAAGATTTCGCCGTTTATTTTTATCAGTAGCTGAGTAATATTTTTCGGATTACTAAACTCAGAACAGCCCGGGGATAGGATTCTTCCTATGGGGGCACTGGCACAATCGATATCACGAATCGTCGATAGTACGCGAATAAAATCCTGGGTCCAAAGGCTTTGCACTTCCACCCGAACCGTTGTGTTGAGCAAACGCTTTGAGAAAAAGTGACGATCAAAAACCCCAACGAAATCCCCTTCAAAAGGATCATTGATCTGAACTGGCTCTGACCACGGCAGGTCGCTATCAGTGCCCAGCACCGCCGATTCCACTGGGTCTAAATCTGGATCAATTTCTGCAGCGACTGGCATCGTAGCTACACCTAAAAATAAAAGCGACAGGGCACTTAATTCAGCTATTTTTAGCTTGGCGATAAGTTGTTTCAACATGGCAAAAGGTCCTTAAAAACTCAGCATAAAAACCACATCGACTCTTGGGAAAAACCAGTTTAAAAACCACGGGGAATTTTGCGAAAGTCGTGTGTAAACTTCTGGAGGATTTGAAGAGCAAGGAGCCGGAAGATCACCCTTCCTTATTAACATCTTCAATGCCTTTGCCCGCATCCACGGTGCCCACTTTTAACAGGCGCCGTAATGCCTGCTTCATCTCGTCCACGGTAGTCGTCGCCGTTCCCACGTGGCGCACCACTAAGCTGGCGGCTAAATTGCCCAAAATTGCCGCCTCCCAGGGGCTAGCGCCTTGAGTTAAGGCTAAAGTTAACGCGGCAACTACTGTATCTCCTGCGCCCGTCACGTCGAAAACCTCAGCGCGATTGAACGCTGGAATATGGTGGACGCGATCGCCCAAATCGTCAGACTCGGCTTTAAATCCCCGCTCAAATAAGCTCATCCCTTCATCGCCGCGGGTAATCAAAATAAACTCCGCCTGGGTCTTCTCCAGCAAATCCTGCCCCGCCTGACGCAGCGCTGTTTCAGTTTTGACGCTGTAGCCTACCGCCTGTTCCGCCTCAGGCAAATTAGGCGTAAACCATGTGGCTCCCCCAAAGCGCGGCAGTCCCCCCTGGGCATCCACCACCACTGTCTCGCCCTTAAGCGCCGATTGAATCACCGACGGCGTGAACACCCCGTCCCCATAATCAGAACACACCACCACATCCACTGCCGAATCGCCCGCCGAATTATCCGCCGAATTACCAAGGTGGCTGCCGAGGCATGCGCCAATGCGCTGGGCTAGAGAATCGCTAATAGTCTCCTGGGGAAGCTCATCTGATTTACGATCCACGCGCACAATTTGCTGGGTTACGGACTGACGAGCGTGCCCAGAAATGCGAGTTTTGGTCACTGTGGGGCGATCGCCCTCCACCAAAATTCCTGTGGTGTCAATGCCCCGCTGCTCAAAAATTTCCCGCAGTGCCACCCCCTGGGAATCGTCCCCCACCAGCCCCACTGCTTGTACTTTCCCCCCCAAAGTGGCCAAATTGTAAATGGCATTGGCACCGCCGCCAGGCACCTGCCGCGTTCCCTCATGGCGAATAATCAGCACCGGTGCTTCCCGCGACACCCGCTCCACCCGACCGGTCAAAAACTCGTCTAACGTTAAATCTCCCACCACCAGAACCTGTCCTTGATGAAACCGATCCAGCAACTCCACAAGACGAGGAGCCGCTTTCTGTAATTGGCTTGCAAAGGAAGGCAGGTTGGTCATTGGCTCGTAAATAGAAGAAAGGAAAATTGGCTAAGAAACAATAGCAGAATAAATCGAAAATCAAGCCTAATAAAATTCAGAGTGCTCCATGGAAAGCCAGCGGAAAGATCAGCGCAAAATCCCATAGACATTCAACGTTGGGCTTCATTTTCGGTTGACCGTGGGGACTCGTAACCATTGGAAATAATTTATAGAAACAGTTGACAGAGGCGTTACTTTTCTATTGCTCAATCTGTCAGCATTGCGTGATTATATTGCGGGCTTATATCAATCGTCGTGGCTGAGCGTTTTGCCACGTTATTCCACGGGTTCCGATGGAGATTGGGGCAGGGGGGTAGTGGTCAGATTAAATACCTTCACTGGCTAGCTTGCAACGGCGGGTGAATTCCGATACTACTGAGGCTACGATGGAGCAGGTTTAGGCGGCAATATGTCGCGCTGTCCATAGTGGCTATGGTGCTAGAACGGCGACGGGTTGCTTTCGTCGGGGCGGTTCTGAGCCATCTTTACTTTTAAATGGAGACGCTTTAATGGTTTGGGGAGTTAAGTCGATTACGGGACCCGTCGCTATTGCGGTGGCGATCGCCCTCGTAGGATGCGAAAGCAAGGTTGCCCAATGCAACAAGCTGATTGAGGTGGTTAACCAAGGTCAAACGATTAGCCAGAATATCCAAGGCACCGATGCTGCCACGATGGAAAAGCTGTCGACGGATTTGCAGGGGCTATCTGAGCAAATCCAGGCTGTTGAGCTGGAAGACGAAACCTTGGTGGGCTTCCGCGATCGCTTTGTGAAGATTTATCAGGATCTTGGGGGCGCAGCTCAGAAAGTGGGCGGTGCTTTGGCGTCGTTGAACGACATTAAGCCCAATGAAGAGGGGGTCGAGAAGGCTAAGCAGTTACAAACGGACGTGGAGGAAGCCAGCAAAGTGGGCGACCAAGCCGCTAAGGATGAGGACACATTGGTTAAGGAAGTGAATAACTACTGTGGCGGCACCGCTCCTGAAGGTGGCTAACGTTAACAAGTTGACGGGGCAATAAGCCAACAAAAATAACCGACAGTGAATGCCCTTGCCTTGAAACACTGTCGGTTATTTTTTAAAGGGAAGAACGTTAAGACAGGATCGACGATTTGGCAGATTTCGGAGATTCGGTGGATCGTAACTTGGGCGATCGCCCCAAAAGTCTTTGGTCCCTAAACCAAAGTCAACTGAATATGCTGAGCCGTTGTCCTCGCCAGTTTCAAGATCAATTTTTAGAGCAGCGATCCCTTCCCGCAAGTCCACAGTTCCATGAGGCAATGGAATGGGGGCAACGGTTTCATCGCCTTATGGAACGGCATATTCTAGGGTTGCCAATTGAGCCGTGGTTGGCGGGCGATCGCGAGTTGGGTGTGTGTTTCAATGCCTTGCAACGGTCTTTGGCAAAAACATTTCCCTCCTTTGAAACTTTAACTGGAACCAAGCTTTGTGAACATCGCCGTAGCTTACACATGGGCGATTATTTATTAACGGCGATTTATGACGTGCTAATTTTAGAGGAAGAAAGGGGACTAATTATTGATTGGAAAACGGCAGCCTTTCCCCGAAGTCGCACTGACTTAGAAAACGATTGGCAAACCAAACTTTACTTGTATTTGCTAGCAGAAACTAGCGTTCAGCCAGTGGAGTCATTGACGATGGTTTATTGGTTTGTGCGCAGCAAAGAATCGTCGAAGATAATCCCCTCCATGGTGCAGTTTAACTACACTGAAAGCTGGCACCATAAGATTCAAAAAGAACTAGTAAACGTTTTAGAGCACCTAACCCAGTGGCGTGAAGCTTTCTTAGAAAATAATGTGCCCTTTCCGCAGGACGCTCAAAATAGTGGCTACGGAGACATCCGCGCTAGTGCCCGCAATAAGCCCCTAAAAGATCTTCCGTCAAGCAATAGTAGACCATCGCTTGAGGTTCCGGCGTGGGACACAATTCCAGCCATTAAGCCTGATAGTTTGTGACGTTAAAATAGTTCTGAAATTTGTGGATTAGGATGCCGATGAATCTACAAGATGACTCCTTAGATTTAGTCTCAAATTTTTTTAAAATTTTGTCCGATCCAATTCGTCTCAAGATTCTGTGTGCCTTAGGATCTGAGCCTAAAACGGCGATCGCCCTTAGCTCATCCCTAGGGCTAAAGCCGGCGGAGATTACCCAGCAGCTCAATATCATGGCTCAGGTTGGAATCGTAAACCGCGATAAATCCGGCAGCAGTATTCACTACGCCATTACTGATAGTAACGTCCTATTCCTTTGCGATATGGTCAGTGATCTTCTCGTGAATTCCTAATGTGAATTAGACAGATTTAGGTTGACCACAAGAAAGCTCCCCACCGGAAGAAGGGAGCTGATACTTTTATCTGGATTGTCAGCGTTAGTTTTGCTGTATTGCTGTGGGCTACATCGCCAGATCGAATAGCAAAATTTCGCTGTCGGACTCTTGAGCAACAATGTCCAACCTGCGGTCAGCGGCTCCAGGCATTGCGATCGCTGCTCCGTCTCCAACAGCCAACGGCACTAGCTCAGAGGTGTCGGGAGTCTTGATGGCGATCGCCCCCTTGGCCACCTGAAGCCACACCTGGCGCGAATCATTAACGGAATAATCCACCGTCTCACCGGCATCGAGCAGCCCGGCATAAAGGCGCACATCTTGGTGAACGGTGATGGGCGGGTTGTCTCCATCGTCACCGGATACATCACCGGATATGTCGTTGGATGCAATGAGCCGAAGCTTGCCCTGACGCTCCGACCGGGGGAAATAGCGTTCTTCGTAGCTGGGAGGCAGCGATCGCTGGTTAGGCTGGATCCAAATTTGCAGGAAGTGCACCGGATCCTCAGCGCTGGCGTTGAATTCGCTGTGCAAAATGCCGGTACCAGCGGACATCCGCTGCACATCCCCAGGGCGCAAAATAGAGCCGTTACCTAGGGTGTCTTTATGCTCCAAAGAACCAGAAAGCACGTAGGTAATGATTTCCATGTCCCGATGTCCGTGGGTGTCAAAGCCAGCTCCACCTTGTACCTGGTCTTCATTAATCACCCGCAAACTGCCGTAGCCCATATGGGCAGGGTCGTAGTAGTGACCAAAGGAAAAACTGTGACGGCTTTGGAGCCAGCCGAAGTTAGCGGAACCGCGATCGCCACCTTTGCGAATCTGAATCATAACTAACCTCTGCCCTTGATTTACTGGGGCACTTACTGGGGTTTGTTGCTTAAGAAAATTATGATTCAGTTCAATAAAAAAGACAATATATCAATAAAGAGCCTAAGTGTATTCAATTTAGAGACAATAAATCTGCCGCGGTAAATTCTTTGAATAGGCTTCACAGCGATCAGAGTTTTTCCAAGCAGAGTTTTGCCTAGGAATCGCCAGGGCTTAGATTAAATAGAACCACCTGGTGGGTCCAGGCAGGTTCGTTCAAGCTGGTACCTGGAGGGGGGCTGGGGCTGGCGATCACTTCTAAACGACGACGATCAACGCCGAGATCTTCCAAATAAGACCGAACCGCGATCGCCCGTTGGGATGCTAAAGGACTTTCTGGGCTAGTGCCTTCATTGGGGTGTTGATGACCAATGATTTCTAGCTGCCACTGGGGATGGGCTTTAAGCTGGTCTGCAATGGGACGCAGTTTATAGGTGAGGTCAGCGGGGAGCACTTCGGCGGATTTTACGTAGAAATAAATGCGCGTGGCGATCGCCCGAGGCTGTCGTTTTAGCTGATCTTGAACGCCAACTACACCGGGAATTTGCCTAAGCTGCGCCACCAAACGATCCGCAATAACGTCCGACTCAACGGTGCCTTCCAAGGTGATACTTTGATTGTCCACAGTGGCACGACTGCGTAAGGCTGCCCCCTCATTGGCGATCGCTAAAAGCTGATCCACCTGTTGCTGAATCGCCTGGTCATTGGGAGGCAACTGCACCACCGTCACTTCGTTACGAATGGCGTAGTTGGGGGCAAATTGTTGGGCGACGGTAAAGGCAGAGGTTTGCAGCGCTGCCGTGGGGACCCGCCCTGACAAAATCACCTCACCATTTTCCACGCGGGATCGCACTCGGTACACCGACAATTCGGGATCCGTATCCAAGGCGCTGGATAATCGCTGCTGCACCTGGCGATCGCCCCCCGTTACCCAGTGGTGAATCCCCAGCGCCCCTAAAGCAATTACCAAAACAATAATTGCCAGCTTAAATTTTGACCATATGCCATCTACTAAAGGAGGCACTTTGGGAGGGGACTGAGGCGGTGGAGCTGCGGGCGCCAGGGCTTCGGGGCGATCGCCGGTTACCTGTTGTAGCTTTAGCAACGTATTCAGCACCCTTAGCTGAAGGTGCAGCAGTCGTTCAGTGGTATTGCTGACCTTTGAATGGTCAGTGGCGCTGCGGGCAATAAGGGATCGCGATCGTTGGTAAGACGGCGGTGGTGGTTTTGGTAGCTTTGGCTTTGGCGTTAGCGCCCCTTTTGCCTGGTTACTCACCACAACAGAAAGCTGCGGCTGTTCTTCCAGCCATTTGATTTCTAGCTTTTCGGTTTTTGATTGACTTGGTGGAGCGGGAGGAACAGTGTGGGATCCCACTTCAGATATCTTCGGCGGCGTGTCCTGTGGCGCCCTTTGTAGGGCATTCGGTAAAGTACCCGGTGGAGCATTCGGCGGCGCTGGTGGGGCAAGCGCGGTTTTTGGCGGTGCTGGAGGCAACTTGGGCGAAGATTTCCCAGGAAGCTTGGGTACGTCAATGGGAGCAGCACTTTTCAAAGGCTGGGACGATTTCTGAGAAGAACGCAAATAGCCCTCTGCCGGTACGTCCAAGGCATCAGACAATGCCTGTGAATCCTCCACCTGATCCAAATTCTCAGCCAACAAATCCACCAAATTCGACAGCAGGTTCATATCTTCAGGAGGAGAGTCACCTGAACTGCCATGATTTAAGGACTGATCGAAAAATTGAGATGAAGAATCTGCCATACACAGAACCGAAATTTCGGTCTACTTGACCTATTGCTACTTGCCCTATCGCTATAGGACCTACTTCTATGTGACCTCTGTTTAAGGGCATGTCACCAATGGAGAGCCAGATCCCTGGCGTAAACGGGGTAAACCCCTCGCTAAAACAAAAGAGAGCTGAAACCCTTGCAGCGATCCCCCCTGAAATTCAAATAATGACAGTCCCTATGGATCCTCAATGGGTCTGCAGTGGAAACTTTACGGAAGGTATTCAACACTCACCTAACAATTCATGAATCTCTATCGCCAATGTATTTACGATTGCGCCTTAGTAACGTTAATAAATTAATGCTTAGCAGTGCTTTTACGAACAAAAGATAGGGATAGAAAGGGGCTTAAGATCGCCCCTAACATCAGCATAAATAGGAAGGAAAAATCCGCTGAATTAGCAACACTAACAACCAGCGCTGGCGATTAACACTAACTGCCGGATAACAGCTTCTCGTCACCATCACCCATATCCTTTAAGGACGGCACAAAATCAGTGCCTTTCAGACGCAAGCCCAGCTCGAACAGCATTTCTGCCATATCATCTCGAGCCAATTTCGAATCAGTCATCGACGACATGCGCTTGTCCAACTCATTAATTAGCGTAGACCGCAGCTCATTCAAATCACCTTGCAGCTTATTTCGCCCTGCCAACATATCGTCTCGCAACGTCGTTGTTTGACGGTCTAAAGAGTCGTTCAGATTACTTAAATTACCGTTCAGTCGGTTACCTAAAGCATTAATTTGCTCACCAATTTCAGCCCGTTCCCGTTCTTCCTTTTGGGCTAGGGTCAAAATTTTCTTGTCTGTGGATTCCACAACGCCCTTAACTTCAGCGTAGAAAAGCTGTTTCAAAGCCTCCTCACTGCCGGACAACTTCTTCATCAGAGCGCTGAGCTGCTGCTGAAGATCCTCGCGATTTTCCTCGTCCTTAGACGCCAGCGCTTTGTTCTTCTTATCGATCGCCTCAAGGGCCGCCTGAAGCTCGCTGGTGAGCACTTGCTGCACTTCGTCAATGCGACTGCGAGTTTCCTGCTGAAACACCGTTAGGTTGGACTCGAGCTGCCCCATTCGTTCCTGGAGATCCCGTATCTGAGGTCCCACCAGCACGTCACGAATTTGCTCAATATTGCCCAAGCGATCCTGCAAATTACCAGTTGTCATTTAATTCCTCCTACTTCACCGTGCCAGTGTAGTTTATTCGGTTCGACTATTTAAACCTTAGATTAACCGCTCAAAATTAGCGGCTTTATTATGGAAATAATGGTCAGGAAAACTTAAATAAATTGCTTAGCGAGCTACCGTAAAACCAAGTTAATTGACCTGGATTAACGATAGCTTTTGGGACACAGTATCGATTGCCTTTGGACACTTTTAGAAACCTTGTGTCATGGTGCTGTGTCCTCCAGCTTCAATTTTTCAATATTACGACCCTTTATTTTGGGGCGGTGAGTTATGGCTGGAAGGCTGGTTGGGGCGCTGCACGGAGAAGGAGGGGGATGGGTTGGACTGAGTGTTGGCCGGCGGGGGAGACGGGGCGACGCGACGAGAGTTGGGACGACCTTGGCGGGGGGACCGACTTTGGCGGGGCGTAGGCTGGCGCGTGTGTAGGTCCACCTGGAATAGGTTGCCCAGGGGATTGAGCTGGAAGCCAGGGGCAGTGTAATTTTCGGGCAGGTAGCTTTCGGGGAGGGTGCTGGTGTTGCCGTCCCGTACAGCGGAATAGGTGGGGGAGAGGATTTCGATGCCGGCGACGTTGCATTGGTCTTGAATATTTTGGTGCAGGTCCGATAGAATCCGCTCCATTTCGTTGGGATGGTTCGTAAAAACCTTCACCTCGTACGCCACAGAAAAGTCCCCTAACCCCACCTGAAAAATTACCGGTGCTGGATTGCTAATTACGTAATTAGTGGCGATCGCCGCTTTACCGAGTACCTGGTTCACCTCTCGCCAAGGCACGTCATAGCCAAGGGTGATCTGGGTGGCGAAGGACACGGGCTGTTGAGTTTCGCGAATGGAGGCGCTGTAGTTAATAATGTTGCCGCTAAGGAGGGCAGCGTTGGGGATGGTGATAATGACGTTGTCGAAGGTGCGCAGCCGGGTTACCAGCAACAGCTTTTCCTCCACGTCCCCCAGCAAGTCACCAAAAGCCACGCGATCGCCCACCTGGAAAGAGCGGGTATAAATCAAAATAATCCCGGCGACGGCATTGGACATGGCTCCCGTTGATCCCAAGGACACCACCACACCAATCACCAATGACACCCCCTGGAATGCGTCGGAGCCAAAGCCTGGAAGTAGGGGAAAGCCTAACACCGTGGCTAGGGCAATCAGGAAAAACGCCACCAAACGATAGGTGGGTTTTGCCCATTCTCGATAAAAACCAGGCAGCTTAATGGCACCGTCGTGCAGCTGCATAAACAGCGGATGTACGGTTTTAAGGGCATAGTGGCACAGGGCAACGATTAGGCAAATGCCAAAAAAGTTGGGCAGGTACGCAATGGCGGCTTCCCCCGCCTGTTGCAGGGTGCCAGACAGCTGGGACGCTACCACCTGCCGCAGTCCGCGGGTAAAGGGAAACAGCCCTAGGGCATAGATACCGTAGGCAATAACAGCGGCGGCAAATAGAATGCGCCGCAGCCATTGGAGGGATTGCATGGCGAGGGCGCTGGCTTGGGCCGCCGGCAGCAGTTGGAGCCCCATCACGGTGAGGGAGGGCAAAAACGGTCCCTTTTCCGGCGGGAATCGTCGATTAACCCGTCTCATTGCTGCTTTCAGCAACAGCCGCAACCCCAACAGCAGCAGGGTGGCAATAATCAAACGGGCGATCGCCCAAGCCACATAGCCAAAACTATTTTCCTGACGGTAAATGATCACGCCATTGCGAATGGCTTCTAAATACTGGTTGGAAAGGCGATCCAACGTGGTGTTGGTGGCCGTGGCATCCGCCTCCGTCACCACCATTACCGGCAGATCTCCAGCGCGAATGTAAATCACCTCCCCCTCCCGGGCAGGGGTCAGGCTGTCCACGCTGACTTCCTGGGACTGGGCAAGGGCTTCGATGTTTCGGGTAACCGTTGCGGTGCGATCTGGAATGGACTGCACCCCGTATTCCGAAGTAATGAAAAACAATGGCTCGCCGTTTAAACTGACGGGCAAACGGCTAACTTCTGCCGACTCAGTCACCTCTTCCGTGGTGTCTGAGGGGGTGTCCTGGGCAGAGTCAGCGTCTTGGGCCCAACTGGGAACCGTTGAGGTTAGCAGGCTCCATAGGGCAATGGTGCACGCCACGACCCCAAACCACCGAAATCGCCGTCGCCAAAGGGTAACGGAAAGCCCTTTGAGTCCTTTAAGCCCTCGGAACTTTACAAAAGGGGACTGCTGCCACCAAATCATGAAACACCCCCGTAACATAGAATACGGCCACAAAAAAATTATAGTCTCGGAATTCGAAAGTCCAGAAACGGCTTCAACAATGAGCTTCAGGAAACAAGCCGCAGGAGTCGGGGCAGACGCCGACTGGTCAATTGCGTTTAGGCTTAAGGAAGCTTAGGAAAGCTCCAGAAAAATTTGGTTTTTGCTTTCTCCATGCTCGCCCGTCTATCCAACGTCGTTTATGTCAGACCCTAATGCTAAACCCTCCAATGATGAAGGGGGCACGCAGCCTAGTGGTTCCCCGCCAAATTTCCCACAAACCTCCTCCACCGGGAGCAATATCGGGAACAGTACAAACCCATCCCTGAGCCACGCCCAAAGCCCTGGGAACTCCGATTCATCGTCGGGGGGAAATGTGGAGAATACGGATGCGGTTCTTAGTAGTGCCGGGGATTCCTCCAGTGCTTCGGAGCAGCTGGCCCAGCTCTTGGGGCTCCACATTCCCATTCCTAGCTATACCCCTCCTGATGGTCCGCCGGAGGAGTTGGAGTTCAAGCCGAGCTCAAAGGTGGAGATTGAGGCGTTTCAACTGCCTCAGCGATCGCCCCCGCCAGACAACGAGTCCTTAACAGAAATTTACCAGCGGCAAGTGGCTCAGCGTCCCCCTCAGTCCGAGTCGGAAGTTGATTTTCGTCCAGCGCCTCGCCCCACACCGGTGCCCGCCCCCACCCAAATTCCCGCCAGCCTGTCAGAGCTAGCGGAGACCCAGCTTCCTAAGAAGGGCTTGGGAGATTCCGTGAATGTGCTTCAGGATATTTTGGTACGCCCGGAGCTAAAGGAATTTCGGGGACGTTTGGAGAGTCTGGAGGACCACACTGCCAAGCTGGATTCTGCCCAGAAAAATCTGGGGGCGCAAATGGGAGACCTGCGCCAGGAAATCGACCAGGCGATCGCCCAGGTGATTAATCAGCTAGTAGATGAACGGTTTGCCCAGCTGGAAACGGACTGGCGATCGCGCATTGACCTGTATTTCCAAGAATCGTTTCAGGGGCTGTTTACGGAATATTTTGAACGTCACATTGAACAAAGGTGGCCCAAGCTGGTGGGGCGTTTAGCCCAGCAGCTAGCGGGTCAAATGAACCGCATCAACGGGCGTTTAGATCTATTGGAATCCCGCGTTCAGGAGATGTCCACCACCCTAGACACCACCGTACGTAGCCTGCGAGATATTTCGCCAGATTTTGAGGCGGGGGTACGCATTGGAGAAGTGGAAAAACGCCTTAAGGGGTTAACGCAAAATTTAGCGTCGTTGGCTGGGGGGCTGGGAGCAGATTCTTTGGCGGCTTACTCTGAGCTGCAAAAAATGATGGCGGAGGACGGAATCACCGAAGAGACGAACCAGTTGTCGGAACCCGTTTCCCCGGAAGAAACCATGGTGCAGCTTGAGGAAGTGGAGCATAACCTAGGACAGTTGGGGAACGGTATCCAGGAGTTAAATGAGGAGATTGATCGCCACGAAGAGCCTTTGCCGGATTCTATGGGGGCAGGAAATCGCCTGAAGAAAATAGAGGAGCGACTCAAGCAGCTCACCTTTGCCCTGGTGGCGATCGTGCAAATTTTGCAGCAGCGCCCGGAACAATGGGCGCAGGATCCTGAACTGGGCGATCGCCTGAGATTTGTGGAGCAGGAACTAGGAATGCTATCCGATCAGGTAACCTACCTGTCTCAGAGTTTGCCTGAAGCGCCTGAGGAGCCGGAGATGGTTAGCAGCAGCCTATCAATTCGCGTTAAAGGGGTGGATCCTCGATGGAATGCTTCCCAACAGTGGGGTGACGAGGAGGATGCAGTCTTGGAGGAGGACAATGTTGAATAGGGCGTGTCATCACCTAAGGGGCAGAAGCCTTATACAGTGCGGAGTCTACGCCCTTTCAAAATAAGACCGATGGGGGGCTGCCCCCTCTGTAGTTACTGGCTTTGAGATTTAAATGATGACAGCCCTTAGCATCATGGCAAATAGCATCATGATGAAAACAGCGAAGATGAGGCGGAGGCACTAGCGTGAGTCAGGTTCAGCTTGAGAAACAGCCCCAAAGGCAGCCCCAAGGTCATGCGGCGCTAGTGGGGGCTGGACCAGGACATAGTCAATATTTGACGGCTCAGGCTCACCAGGCGATCGCCCAGGCGGAGGTGCTGATTTACGATGCTCTGGTGGACCCTCGACTGCTGGAGCTAATTCCACCCCACTGCGAAACCATCGACGTGGGCAAGCGCGGGGGACAGCGATCTGCCCGCCAGGATGATATTAATCGGCTTCTAGTGCACCATTGCCAGTTGGGGCAGCGGGTGGTGCGCTTAAAAAGTGGCGACCCGTTTATTTTTGGGCGCAGCGGCTCGGAAATTCAGGCGCTGGTGGATGCAAGCTGCTCTTTTGAGGTGATCCCTGGATTGTCCAGCGCCATCGCTGGTCCCCTATTTGCGGGCATTCCTTTAACGGACCCAGTGCTCAGTCGTGGCTTTGCCATTTACAGCGCCCATGATTTGGATGCATTGAACTGGGAAGCGTTAGGCACCTTGGAAACCTTGGTGTTTTTAATGGGCGGGCGAGCTTTGACGGGCATTATTGAACGGCTTATCCAGCGAGGTCGATCTCCCCACACCCCCGTCGCGATCATCCGAGCGGCAGGACAGGCGGATCAGGAGATTTGGAGTGCCACCTTGGACACCATTGCCGTTCAAACCGCCGGCATTCGCCTGTCCCCGTGCATTATCGTCATCGGTGCCGTGGTGGAGCTGCGTCACTGCTGGGGTAATTGGCAAAATTCCGCAATGGGCGATCGCCTGCCACCGTTCACCAAAATTGACCGTCCCAGTGGGGATTCCAGCGGCACTGGCGATCGCCACCCACCCACCTTGGCCACCCCACCGGACTCCCGCCCCCTCGCCGGACGCACCATTTTGGTCACCCGCGCCGCTGGTCAAGCCGGACCTTTTACCGCCCAGCTTGCGGAATTGGGAGCCACGGCGTTGGAATTACCTGCCCTAGAAATCGGTGCCCCATCTAGCTGGGATCCCTTTGACAATGCCCTGCAAAATTTAGGCAAAACTCATTGGCTGATTTTGACCTCCGCCAACGGTGTGGAGGCCTTGTTTCAGCGGCTGCGCCACTTGGGACTGGACGGGCGATCGCTGGCGGGAATCAAAATCGCCGTGGTGGGAAAAAAAACCGCCAAAGTGCTTGAAAGCTATGGCATCGTTCCGGATTTTACCCCCACCAACTTTATTGCCGATGCCCTAATTGCAGAATTTCCCGACGATCCTGCCCACCAAACCATTCTGTTCCCCCGCGTCGAAACGGGCGGTCGCGACGCCCTAAGCAAGTATTTTCGAGAACGGGGCGCAAATTTGGTTGAAGTTTCCGCCTACGAATCCCGCTGTCCCGACACGATTGACCCCACTGCTTGGCAAGCGCTGAAAGATCACCATGTGGACGCCATTACCTTTGCCAGTTCCAAAACTGTGATCAATTTTTGTCGACTGGTGGAAGGGGCGATCGCCGCCGATCAAATCCCCATCAATGGCAAAGATCCTATCAGCGCCTTATTGCAAGGAATCTGCATCGCATCCATTGGTCCCCAAACCTCTGAAACCTGCCAAAAATATCTGCATCGATTTGATATGGAGGCGAACCCCTATACCCTGGATGGCCTAGCCCAAAGCTTGGTGAGTTGGTTTGTGCGCGATGGTATCCCTGGAATTTAGCTGAACTCAATTGCCCCTATCGGCGGCAGCAGAACTCCCCCGCACTTGCCCCAAAACGGTACGACTTCCAGGGGCGTTTGCTTAAAGTTTTCACCCAGCGATCAGCTTTTGGCAGCCCTCTGTAACAAGGGACATTTTTAATTGAAAAATTTGTGGCATGATAAGCCAGTCCTAAGTGTTAAATAAAAATTTAAGAATATGGCATCCATTCAATTCATCCTCGGTCGCGATGAGCCCATCATTCCCGACGTCAAGTTGTTCCGATCCAAGGATGGATCTAGTGGTCAAGCCAAGTTCTTTTTCGAGAAGGCTCAGTCCTTGATTGATATGGCCGCTGGCGACGAAATCTTGGGCATGTATTTGATTGACGAAGAAGGGGAAATCACCACCCGCTCTGTCAATGCCAAGTTTATTAACGGTCAGCCGGCTGGATTGGAAGCGGTGTGTAAGCTCAACAGCCCCGCCGATTGGGATCGGTTTATGCGGTTTATGGAGCGTTACGCTGAGCAAAATGGTCTGGGCTTTGCCAAGTCTTAACTTCAATGCCAAAGCTTGACCAAGGGTTAGCTCGACGGCAAAAGCGACAAGTAAAGTTCAGCTTTTTTCCCTCAATCACGGGGAATCGATGAGCAGCTTCATGCTGTGTCTCTGTGGCAAATCTTCCTTGGTAAAGTGGCTGTTGGCAAAGTTGCTGGCTGAAGTTTTTACCCTCAAAAGATTCCCTCTCCCCCCTGAATAAGGGGGGCTTTTTATTCGGATAACGTGTATGGCAACTCAACCCCATCCCGATCGCCTCGACTCAACATTAACGGTCCTACACTGCGCCATTTTGACCGTTAGCGACACTCGTACCCCTGAAACGGACAAAAGCGGCGCCCTTGCAAAAGCAAAATTAGACGGCGATGGACACATAATCGCCCATTACCAGATTCTCCCGGACGAGCCCGACCGCATTGCCCCGGTGGTAAGCGCCTGGGCTGCTGATTCCGCCGTTGATGTGGTTATTCTTAGCGGCGGCACGGGCATTGCCCCTCGAGACACCACCTATGAAGCGATCGCCACACTGCTGCATAAAATCATCCCTGGCTTTGGAGAACTGTTTCGCCAATTGAGCTACCAGGAAATCGGATCCCGAGCCATGACCTCCCGGGCGATCGCCGGCAGCATTAACAGCACCCTGATTTTTTCCCTGCCTGGCTCCAGCAATGCCGTTCGCCTCGCCCTCGATGCCTTGATTTTGCCCGAGCTACGCCACCTCCACCGCCTGCTTAATCCCCAATAGGTTTAAACTCGTTGGGTCCAAAGCGTCGATAGCTACTGGCTTTAAAATTGGGACCTAGCTAGGGCGACGGAAGATCACTTCGCTGCGGGTAATGGTCACATCGTAGGCACCAAAGAAATTTTGTCCCAATAGGCCCACTTCCATGGTGGGGGCGATCGCTGCTCGAAGATTCTTCGCCTCCAAATTGCCCACTTTTATCTGCCCTAATCGAGCCACCTGAAACACCACCCCCTGTTGGCTAGGGGTGTTGGCGCGGACGGACCCCACCGGCTCCAGCCCCAGCATATTTGCCATTGCCTGTGTGACTACCGTGGTGCTGGCCCCCGTGTCCACCATCATCGGAAATCCCTGCCCATTAATTTGCACCACGATAATGGGAATCCCACCAAAGCGCTTGCGGATGGGCACCTTAGTCACGGTGCTACTGCTTTGGGTGGCTTGGGTGGCTTGGGTCGCCGATGACGATGCGGAGCCTCGGGGGGCAGCAGGAGGGGCAGGGGCTGCACTTCGGGTGGCGCTTCTAGCTGGGGATCCGGCGGCTGCGGATGCAGTTCGTGCCGGTGCCTGTTGAATACGAATGGGCGTAGGCGCCTGGGGAATCTGAGACGCTCGCTGTTGGGCGTAGGCTAGATTTTTGCTGTACTCGGCGATTTTTTTGGATGCCCGCTCATCAGAACCCTCAATGGTCTTCAGTAAATTAATCGCCTCTTGCCATCGAGACACCACAAATTCCCAGTCAGACATTGCCCGCGCCGACTGGGATAGTTTTGCTGCGCTGTAGGCTTTGTTTAAAGCGAATTTATAAGTGTCTCCCGTTTCATTGCCAGCGTTCGGCAATGCCTGAGCCGGGACCTCTTTGGGCGCTGGTTGCGGGGGCTGGTTGGGGGATTGGCTGGCAGCGGTTGAAGCTTGAACTGGCGTAGCGGAAGGGACAGCTTTTGAACTTTCTGCTTGCTCCGGTTGTGTTTCTACTGCCGACTGTGGCGAAGATTCCGACGACAGGGGAGGCACACAACCCGCTAAGGCTAAGGCTAAGACCGCTGCTGGCATTGATATCACTGCCGACGCCTTTACCGATTTCGAGGATCTTTTTGAAACGTTTCCTAAATATCGCAACGAAGAGAAAACCATTGTTGAGCCAGATCCTTACGGCGTAAATTACTCGGGCAGTAGATTGCTTTTTGTAGATCCCTACTTACAGCGTAGCTATTTTGTTGAACCAAGAGCTGTGGTCACTGAATATTTTGTATGGGCAGGACTTACGCAAAACATGCTGTTTAAGTCCAAAAATAAACGTTGCATCAGCTTCCCCCCTTGCTAAGGAGGCTTTGCGTAAGTTTTGATGAGAACGTCTGGAATAACTCCTTACCCGTCTCCTAAATCTCTTCTCGATGCTCGGAAGGATGCTCGGAAGTTGGCTCTCAAAGATTTGCGACGTGCAGAAAAGTACGATTCCCGCAGAAGGTACATACATTTCACAGTCAGCGATTTTAAGGAGTTTAACGGCGTTGTTGCATTAATAGACCTGAGTTTCCGTCTTTTTGCGTGCATTCTTAATGGGTTTACGTGTCAAAAGCTGTAAAAATAGAAGATTTTCCGGGCTCTCACTTTCTGAAACCCTTGATATGACTGGATTTATTTATGCAACAACGCCGAGTTTAACCCTTAACTTTTCCACTTTGAAGGAGGTGAAATCCTAGCTGAGTAGGGCTTTTGAAAATTAATCGGCGACATACCCGAAAGTGGGCTGGGAGCTGATATTGCGATCGGAATGCGTTTTCTCGGGGAAAGTAAGTCAAGGACCAGCAACTTATTGCGTCGTGAGGCTATTCAATAGAAGCCATCAATGGTTGTATTAATAGAGCTAACGCACAGAGCTTAGTAAAGCCCCAAAGCCAAATCAAGCTCCCATTAAGTTAGCGTTTTGAGCCAGCATTTTATTTGGCGGCTCGGTTTCAAGTCAGCGCCCAAAGATCCCTTTTGAGTATCCCTTAATTTTTCGAGCTTATGTCACCCGCTACTGCTCAACCCGCCCTACTGGTTCTTGCCGACGGCACTGTTTACCAAGGCTATAGCTTTGGTGCATTGGGCACTACCATCGGCGAAGTGGTGTTTAACACCGGTATGACGGGCTATCAAGAGGTGCTGACGGACCCAAGCTATTGCGGTCAGATTGTCCTATTTACCTACCCAGAGCTGGGCAATGTGGGGGTCAATCCTGAGGATGAAGAGTCCAGCCGTCCCTACGCATCCGGGGCGATCGCCCGCACTATTTCCCCTCGCCCCAGCAATTGGCGCTCTGCGGAATCGTTACCCAGCTACCTAAAGCGTCATCAGATTCCCGGCATTTACGGTGTCGATACCCGGGCGATCGTGCGTCATATTCGTTCCCAGGGGGCTATGAACGGCGGCATTTCTACGGAGATTTTGGACCCTGCGGAACTGCTGCAACAGGTGCAGGAAGCCAAGCCCATGGCCGGTCAAAACCTAGCTAAGGCTGTAAGCACCGAAGACATTTACGAATGGACCGAGCCTACTCCTGATATATGGGAATTTAACCCGGCGACGGAAAATATCCGCGCCAAAATGGGCGATAAAACGTTGACCGTGGTGGCGATCGACTTCGGTGTTAAGCGCAATATCCTTCGCCGTCTGGCTAGCTTTGGCTGCAAAGTTGTTGTCGTTCCCGTGGGCACCGGCATAAACACAATCATGTCCTACAAGCCCGACGGCATTTTTCTATCCAATGGTCCTGGAGATCCCGCCGCCGTTACCGAAGGCGTTGAAACGGTGCAGGCGCTAACTCAACAGGACAGCCCCATCTTCGGCATTTGCATGGGACACCAAATTTTGGGGCAAGCCTTGGGAGCAGACACCTTTAAGCTTAAATTTGGGCATCGGGGGCTAAACCAGCCCGCCGGTCTAACGGGAAAAGTGGAGATTACCAGCCAAAACCACAGCTTTGCATTGACCGAAACCTCCCTCGCCGACGAAACCCTGGAGGTGACGCATCTAAACCTAAACGATCGCACCATCGCCGGTTTACGCCACCGAGATTTGCCGTTTTTCTCCGTGCAATACCACCCAGAAGCCAGCCCCGGTCCCCACGACGCGGATTATTTATTTGAAAACTTTATTCGCGCCATGCAAAGCCATCGCCAAAAGGTTGCAAGTCAGTCTTAGCCGCCTAAGGGTTGGGCGAGAGGACATAAACCATGACCCTGTTTGAGCCCCGAGCTCCCGCTATTCCGCCATTGCCCAGTGATGTCAACAGACCGCAATGGTCTGTGATGATTCCGGTGTATGAGCCGGGTCCTTTTCTGGAGGTGGCGATCGCGTCAGTTTTGGCGCAGAAAATTGACGCCCAGCAAATGCAAATCGTGGTGGTGGATGATGCCTCCCCCACCGTTGATGTGGCGTCTCTGGTGACCAAGTTTGGCGACAGGGTTGAATACTATCGAAACCCAAATAACTTAGGCCCCATTGATAACTGGAATCACTGCCTAAAATTAGCCACAGGACATTGGGTCCACCTGCTCCATCAAGATGACTTTATTCAGCCTAAATTTTACGGAAAATTAGGCGGAGGGTTAGCGGCGTCAAAGGATGTGGGCGCTGCGTTTTGCAGACATTTATACGTGGATGATAGTGGCGAGACTACAGATGTTTCAATTTTAGAAAGCAACGTTCCAGGGATTCTACATCGATGGCAAGAACGCATTGCTGAAATCCAGCGTGTTCAGTTTGTTTCGATTGTGGTGCGACGGTCCGTTTATGAAGTTTTAGGGGGATTTTCTCCGACGGCTGCGTCAGCAACAGATTGGGAAATGTGGCAAAGGATTTCGGGATTTTATCCCCTTTGGTATGAGCCTGCGCCCCTATCGTCATTTCGGCTCCATAAACGGTCGGAAACTTCTCAGCTATTGCGCCAAGGAGGAAATATTGTTGATAGTAATTTGGCGATCGCCGCCTGTGGGCATTATTTGGTTCCGCCAATGCGTGCAGCATTAGCGGAGGCAGCCAGGAAAAACTATGGCTTATCAGCAATGGAAACTGCCGGAAATTTCCTAAACTCGGGCGACACAAAAGCGGCCTTAGCTCAGATTCGCGCTGGATTAGATTGCTCACGATCTCCAGTCGTTATCGAAAAGTTGTGCCAGATTTTAGACGACTGGAAGGCACCTAAATACAGGTCCAACTTTTCCCAAACCTCAGCTTCGCAGAATCAAGAGTGTAACAATGATGACTCGCGATCGCTGTCAGAAAAGAAATGGGAAAACTTCTTTAACTCAATTGAAACTTTCAAGACCCGGCTAAAAACCGGCGAACCTTTCACCTTTAGAGCTATTCGAATAAAAATATTGCAAGTTTGGTTACATACCGAAAAAGATGAATTACAGTCGTTTTGGGATAAAGACTTTGGAAATATATTTAAACATCTAATCAACCATGGTTCTTCTAAACTAGAGCCTAATGAAGTGGAAACCCGCTGGATTCAATATATTCAAGATCGTCTGTTTAAATTGAAAGAGAAGCCGTCAACGGAAGATAAAATGACAAGAAACGATGGGATTTCTTTTTTGATTTTGCCATTGCTTCTCTATAAAGACTTAAGCTTTATTCAAAGTTTAGTCTCAGACAAGCCTTTGAAAGACATGCCTGACTACTTAGCTGATGCTGTTAGTGAAATAGCACTAGGAGGTTTGGACTTTCAAGGTAATCAGGGTGTCAACACTGAAGCTTTAAACTCTAACAAGCATTTATCAAAAGATAGTCCGACTTTTATATTCTGAGTGCATAGAAATATTAGTGCATATAAATGTTCAGGTATTGTTGGGTAAGGATTACTGGATTAGCTTGAACTAGTTTCGCTGGATATGGCAGGCTAGCTCGCCTGCGCTCTTTTCGTATGCTTGAAACCGCCTTATTTTTCTTTCCCCATTGCTTTTACCCTCCCAGGACCGGCGCCCATGCTCGTTCTGTCACCACAATCAATGCGCTTAAATCCCTTGGATACAAAGTATTAGTTGTAAGCATTGCCCATGATGCTAAGTGGAATGGTTTCTATCTCTGGACACAGGACTCCTGTAATCAGATGGCGACAGACTTGGGCGTGGACGTTGTGGTTATTCCCGATGAAGCTGACGATTTAAATCAGATTTATCGCAATCCAGTAAATGCGGGTCCAGTGGTCGTCAATCCTCCTCTCCATTTACTAGAGAAATTCAAATCGCTGATTCTTCAAGTTAAGCCAACTATTATTTTTAATAACTACACACGATGGCATCGGTTAGTTAATCCGCTGGAATTGATAGACGAAGATTTGTTTAATAAAGGCGCTTTGCCGAAGCCAGTTAGCATTCTTGAAATGCACGATTTAATTACGGTAAATCATTGGCTACAAAGCCAAGTAAATGCCTTGATTGGTTCGCCGCCATATGATCGAGCATTGCCAGACAACGCTTTCTTAAGCTTTACCCAAGGCACCCAGAGCCAAGAACATATAGGGGGAGTAAGTGGTGAGTGTGAAATTTATGATTCATACGATATAACTGTGGCAATTTCCCGAAAGGAGAAGGCGCTAGTTCTGAAAAACACGACGAATACTCAAATAATTTATTTACCAGTTGTATCTGAAGTCAAGGACTTGGACAGTCCGAAAAAAGGGCAGACTGCCCGTAGAGTTACCGTTGTTATTGGACCCAATATCTTTAATTTTCAGGGTTATCTCTTTCTCACTCAGCGCATTTTGCCGTGTTTACTCGAGAAGGTTTCTAACATTAAGGTGACGATCGCCGGAGACGCCTGTAAATATTTAAAACCTGTTCCAGGGGTTGAGTTTTTAGGCTTCGTGGAGGATTTAGACAGGCTTTATGAAGAAACGGCGATCGCCCTTTGTCCCTTGCTCAATGGGACAGGACAGCAAGTTAAAGTGGTGGAAGCGATGGCTCGGGGGATTCCAGTGGTTACGATGGCGGCCATTGCTGAAAGTTCTCCCATTGAGCATGGCGTCAATGGATTAATTGCCGATGATGAAGAGCAATTTGCCCAGTGCGTTACGTTTCTCTTGGAAAACCCAGATCGAGCGATGGAAATCGGTTTAGCTGCCAGAGAAACGATTCGTCGAGAATTCTCGCAACAGACACTGACAGAAACGCTGGGTGCGGCAATTGAAAGCGTGAAGATGCGCTCAGGTCAACACGATCGGAAAAAACTTTCTGAGCTTAGGGAAGACGGGATTTTGCCCCCCGCTCCAGAAGTTGAACTGACGCAATTGTTTGCATAACCAAGCCTGAGATCTTGATTAGAGTCAAAACATCAAAGTATGGATTTTGAACGATAAAGCCTGAAAGTGTACTGGAACTAAGATAGTGAAAATTATCGTTGATGGGGTGTTTTTTCAAGTTCGCAACACGGGTATTGCTAGAGTCTGGCGATCTCTACTAAAACACTGGTCAACACAACCGTTTTCCCAATGTATAACCTTGCTAGATCGAGGTAATACCGCACCAAAGTTTCCGTCAATTCAGTCCATAGGCATTCCTTTGTATGGGCTAGCTAGTGTCGACGAAGATCGTCAGCTACTCCAACAATGTTGTGATGAGGTAGAAGCAGATTTATTTGTTTCCACTTATTACACAACGCCCATTTCTACCCCTAGTATTTTCTTCGGGCATGACATGATTCCCGAGCTGATGGGAGTCGATTTAAATGTACCGATGTGGCAAGACAAGCATCGGGCAATTAGCCAAGGAATTGCCCATGTTGTTGTGTCTGAAAATACGAAAAAGGATTTGCAAACCCTATTTCCAAAAACCCAAAATGAGCCAGTTACTGTTGCTCACTGTGGATTATCGCCGGAGTTTTCCCCCCCTTCTCCAGAGGTGGTTAAAGGGTTTCGGAGTCGCCATAACTTGCATAAACCCTATGTGCTGTGGGTGGGAGAGCGGCTGGGATTTAATGGCTATAAAAATTCGGCGCTAGTGTTTAAAGCGATGAAGCTGTGGGAGCGGCAGCTGGATTTCTCGGTGGTGTGTACCGGGGATGGGTCACCGCTGGAGCCACCCTTGGCGCAGCTAGCTCAGGGGCTGGATGTGCGATCGCTATGTTTAAGCGAGGGAGAATTGGTGGCAGCGTACGGCGGGGCACACTGTTTGGCGTACACGTCGCGCTATGAAGGGTTTGGACTGCCGCTGCTGGAGGCGATGGGCTGCGATTGCCCCGTGGTGACCTGCCCCAGTGGCTCTATCCCAGAGGTGGCGGGCGATGGGGCGCTGTTTGTGTCCCCCGATCAGCCCATGGAGCTGATGACCGCGTTCGAGCGATTAATGCGCCCAGACCATCGGCAATCGTTAATTCAGCGGGGGCGACTCCGAGCCCAGCAGTTCTCCTGGGGCACCATGGCGGACACGGTAGCCCAGGCATTTGGGGAGACGGTGGCAATGGCGGGCGATCAGGGTAATAATCGTGGCGCTATTATTCCCGATAACCCTGATCTGGGGGGTGAGGGCGTTGGGGAGCAATCCAATATTAACGAGACTATCAACGAGCCAAATTACAGGCTAAAGGGCGAGTCAAATTTAGTGTCGACTGTAATGTCAGCAGGGGCAGAAGCATTGGATGTAAATCAGCTAAACGTCAATCAGCTAGACGTCAATCAGCTAGACGTCAATCAGGCGATCGCCACTTTAAAAGCCTACAGCCAGGATCCTCAGAATCTTCAGCGACTAAAGCAAGTGCGTACCCTGCGGCAGCAGCTTATTGAACCAGCTCTAATGCTGGGGACGGCAGTACAGGTGACCATGGAAGGGCTAGACCAGATTTGGACCGGTGAGTACGCCACGTTGCACCAAGCATTGCGCCACTCAGGGCTTATTCATGAACCTTTAAATAGCGAGGAGCAGAGGATTTTGGATCGTCTGTGCCAGGTGTTGGTGGCGGTGCCTGATACGGATATGCCTCGGCTGATGGCAATCCTAACGGCAGCGACGTTGTTGCGCTATCCCTACCAACTGCCGGGCTTGGATCGCGATTGGTCCACCCTCAATACGGTGCCGTCGCGATATGTTGTGCTGCTGTTGGAGGTGCCGGACTATTTTGGGGAGCCGGGGGCGCTGGAGCAGTTTCGAGAGTATACGGAGACCCTGTGGGCAGCACTGCGGATCCAGGTACTGGGCAATCGCAACGATTTAACCTGGCAAAAAATTGCCCAGCGGCTGATGAACTACGGCACCATCACGCCTTTGTACTTTTCCGAAAACACTGGGCGAGAGGTGTATCGAAATAGGGCTCAAATTGTTGAAGCGGCTTTGGAGTCATCCCAACCGGAGCCACTGGATTGGGCGTTTCGACCGCGCCCCAATGATCGCCCCAAAGTTCGCATTGGCATCTTGCGTAACCACTGGCTGCCAGGCACCGAAAGCTTCTCCACCCTACCGGTGTTTGAGTATTTAGATCGGAATCGTTTTGAGGTGGTTCTTTACACACTGCATCCCACAGAAAACGATTTGGAGAACTATTGCGGTGATCAGGTGGCGGGGATGGTGGCACTGCCGTCCAGTTTGTCGGAGCAGGTGAACGCCATTCGCGCCGCCGACCTGGATATTTTATGGATTGGCACCAATGTGACCATGGTGACCAACGGCATTACATTACTGTCGGCGTTCCGTCTGGGGCGGGTGCAGGTAACCTCTATTAACTCTCCTACCACCACCGGCTTCCGCAATGTAGACATTTACTTTGGTGGATACCTAAGCCTAGGGAAGTCCTACGGGGCGTATCACGAAACGGCGATCGCCCTTCCCGGCAGCGGTATTTGCTTTAGCCGTCCGCCTCTGCTGGAAACCTCCGCTAAAACCTTTCCCACCCGATCCGATTGGGGCGCGTCTGACTCCGATGTGGTGCTAATTTCTGGTGCTAATTTTAATAAGCTGCTGCCGGAGCTGCGAGAGATTTGGACTCGAATTTTGGCAGCGCTGCCTAACGCTCGCCTAGTGCTGTATCCCTACAATCCCAATTGGCAACACCACTATCCCGGCGATCGCTTCCGTCAAGATTTTGGGGCACAGCTTCAGGCGGCGGGGGTAGATCCGTCGCGGCTGGTGATTTTGCCCCCTATGGCAGGCATTGCCGATATTCGCCAGTGTTTGCGCCAGGGGGATTTATATTTAGATTCTTTGCCCTACGGCGGTGCCACGTCTTTGCTAGATCCCATTGATGTGGACCTGCCTATGGTGGTGTACGAGGGGGAGGCACTGCGCTTCCGTCAGGCGTCGTCCTTGTTGCGGGAGCTCAATGAGCCGATTTTGCAAGAAATTATCGCCACCACCATTGACGAATACGTGGAAACCGCGATCGCCCTTGCCCAATCCCCCGCCCGTCGTCAGGCGATCGCCCAGGCCCTAGTCAAAGCCAAGGGCAATAGGTTACCGTTTCTTGACAGTGGTTGGTACAGCCGTGGAATCGCCCCGATCCTAGAAACCCTTGTTAACCATTGGACCCAAACTAAAGTGCCCGCCCTGTCATCGTCATCGTCTACCACCTCTTCAGCGTTGGTTCCGTCTTCCGCCGTGGTGAATTTATCGGCACTGCCCACGGATCGCATCATTCCCGTTACCGTTAAAACCCCCGATATTCCCGAAACGCCCCCCCTTACGGGACCGCCCGTGCCGCCATTGCCTTTAGCCCCAGCCCTCACCCGCCCCCAACTGCAACAACTGGCGGGAGTGCTGAATTTATGGCGCATTTCCCCGGAAGATCCAGTGGTGGCGGATCAAGTGCGCCAGTGGCGATCGCTCCTGGTCAACACCTGGGAAAGGATCTATCCATCCCAAGCCCAGCAGCAGTTTTTCCAAGTGCCCGGTCAGGCGTATCAAATTTTAGTGGGCGGCGGCGTGCAAAAACTGCCGTGGACTGACGAAGAGCGAGCCCACACCCGTGCCGTTGTTGACTTTATTCAGGGCAATCCCAGCGGGGGCGATCGCCTCACTGCCTATATGGTGGCTATGTTGTACTTTAGCCCCGATGCCTTGAAAATTGAGCAGGCCAAAACTCGCCTTCCGGAATGGCTATATCCCGTTTACGCCAATATTTTTGAGCCCACCCCCGCGTCCACCCCTTAGGTTTCAAAGCTAGGTCACTGTCCCCAGACGATTCGTCCAACGCAATGCATCTAACGCAATGCATCCAAAACGACTCCATGGTGTTGGCCCCTTTGGCACCTAAGTAACGGTTCGCCTCAATAAATCCTGAAACCATAAGCAGTAGCGCTACCATCTACCACCCCGTTTAATTTATGGCGAACAAAGCTTATCCGTTTTATACCGCCGATGTGTTTAGCGATCGCCCCTTCGGAGGCAATCCCCTCGCCGTCTTTCCTGTTGCCGACGGCATCACCGACGAACAGATGCTCCGTATTGCCCAGGAATTCAACCTTTCAGAAACGGTATTCGTCCAGCTTCCCCGCACTCCCCGCGCTGATCGCCGCCTGCGCATCTTCACTCCCACCGGCGAAATTCCCTTTGCTGGGCATCCCACCATCGGAGCGGCGGCCGTTTTGACCCTAATCGGCGAAGTGCCTGCCACCAGCGATGAAGCTATTATCTACCTTGAAGAAAACGTGGGCTTTATCCCCGTTAAAATTCGTGTTGACCTAGATAAGCCTGTCTACGCTGAACTCACCGTCCAGCAGCCCCCCACTTTCGAACCGCCCCCGGCTTCCCTCCCAGCCATTGCCGCCGCTGCCGGGCTAACTGAAAATGATTTTCTCGATGTGGATCGTTTTCCCCCCTTAGTGGGCTCCTGTGGTTTGCCGTTTTTGATATTGCCCGTCAGGGATATTGATGCCCTAGGGCGATCGCACTTAACCCAATCCCTATGGCAGGAGCATCTGCAAAATACCCCAGGGGCACACTTATATTTGATTGCCCCCGACGATGCCCAATCTCCCCAGTCCACCCATTGGCAAGTGCGCATGTATGCCCCGGCCCTGGGCATCAGCGAAGATCCAGCCACCGGGTCTGCCGCCACTGTCCTCGGAAGCTACCTGGCACAACACGGGCTATCCCAGGACCACAGCGACCTTGAAGACGGTGAATATCGCTGGGACCTTAAGCAAGGTATCGAAATGGGACGCCCCAGCACCCTCGCCATTCGCACCACCATTGAAAATCAAACCATCACGGCTATTCGAGTCGGGGGGCGCTCCATTTTAATGAGCAAAGGAGAATTCCTTTTGCCAGATTCCGACGAAGAGCCTTAGGGCATGTCATCCAGCATCACTAACCAACGTTTAACGCCCTAGGGTCAATGCAATAAAAATCATTGCAATAGACATCAGTGCAATGAAAAACAGAACAATTTTGAGTCACGTCACTTATTGCTTTGCCAACGCTTCGTGAACGGGAACCCTCGGCGATCGCTGGCTGTTTCGCTGGCTGTTCTACTAATTTAAAAGTCGACCACGCCTATCGATCCTACTTATCGACCCTTTGTTCAAAAGAGAGTGCGGAGTCACGAATTAAGGACTGCGGATCAGAAGATGGGTCAATGGCGTGATGCTTTGAGATCCAATTAGTGCTGTCCTCTTACCGATGAAATCGAGCAAAATCATCCTGGAAAGGTCGAGAAAGCCCTATGGTAGGATGTGTGCCATTGTTGATCCTGGTCAATTCATTACAGTTAAAAATCTGAGTGAACAAGACCTAAAAGCAATTGGGCAACTAATACCCTATTAGAAAGGTTTTGATACTTAATAAGCGTTGGCTTATTAGGAGCTTACTGAAAAAGCTTATTTAAGCTGTTTATTTTTTCTCTTATTTTTATTCCTTTCATTTTCTAAGCCTTTTTTCGTCGTTATCCCGTCACCAAGGACCGCCCCCAGCGTGTCAACAGGTCAATCTACATCCTCCTCTACCAACCGTGCCGCTCCTTCGCCGCATCTGATCCGCGTCGGTGTTATTGGCGTTGGAAATATGGGACAGCACCATGCTCGAGTGCTGAGCTTTCTCAAAGATGTTGAGTTCGTTGGCGTTTCTGATATCAGCGCCGAACGAGGCTTAGATTTAGCCAGTAAATATCAAGTGCGTTTTTTTGAGGATTATCACGATCTTCTGCCGCTAGTGGACGCGGTGTGTGTGGCTGTGCCCACCCGCCTTCACCACGCTGTGGGCTTAGCTTGCCTGAAAGCAGGGGTCCATATCCTAATTGAAAAGCCGATCGCCGCTAGCATTGCCGAAGCCGAATCCTTGGTCAATGCCGCCGCTGAAGCCAACTGCATTCTTCAGGTGGGTCATATTGAGCGATTTAATCCCGCTTTTAAGGAGCTACAAAATGTGCTGAAGGCGGAAAAAATGTTGGCGATTCAGGCTCAGCGGATGAGTCCCTATAGCGATCGCGCCAACGATGTATCCGTGGTGCTGGATCTAATGATTCACGACATCGATTTGCTGCTGGATCTGGTGCAATCTCCGGTGGTGAAGTTGGCGGCCAGCGGCAGCAGCGCCAGCCGCAGTGAGGAAAATGGGCAGTTAGATTACGTCACTGCCACCTTAGATTTTGCGAACGGCGTCGTCGCGACGGTGACCGCCAGCAAAGTCACCCACAGCAAAATCCGTCGTATGGCAGTGCACTGTAAAAACTCCTTGGTGGAGGCGGATTTCCTTAACCATGAAATATTGATTCATCGACAAACCACCGCCAACTGTTCAACGGACTACGGTCAGGTGCTGTATCGCCAAGATGGGCTGATTGAAAAGGTTTACACCAGCAATATTGAACCCCTTCACGCAGAGCTAGAACACTTTGTTAGCTGTGTTCGCGGGCACACAGAACCGTCAGTGGGCGGCAGTCAAGCGTTGAGAGCTTTGAAGTTAGCTAGCGCCATCGAACAGCAGGCTATGGAAAAAAGTGTTGGTGAAAGTGGCGACGGTGAAGATAATAATTCGAGAGGTGATCGCCCTGACGGTGGGTCAGAAAACTTGCCCAAGCTAGGGTCTTTTACCGATGCCACCACTGCTATTGCTTAGGGAGTATCGTCAGCTCGCTTCAAAATTAATGGCTGCAGTCTTTTCGAAACAGTAATTTAACGACCTGCTAAATCGTCTTCCACTTCCATTAGGTTTGCGCTGGGTAAATTTGCGTGGGGATTTTGAAACCGTTGCCATTGCCTGAGAATGCCCTTTGGCAATAGTGAGCGCGATCGCCCCCACTGCTGCTGAGCCAGCAGAAGCAAGCAATAAATAAAGCCTAAATATCCCACCACCAAAACCACAATTAGCGTTGGTGAATCTTGATATCGCACCATAACGCCAATATTGCTTGAAATATTTTTGCTTAAAGCGCTCCACAAGCCACCCACGACGCCACTGTACAAACTGCTGCCAGCCCCGAATACAACCCCAAATCCCGCCATAATTTACCTCCAACTGCCTATACAAACCACACAAACCAAGCCACCAAAATCTATGGCTACACCCAAGGTGAGCCCAGATCCTCATTCACTCCTAAAAATTCAAATTGATCGACGCCAAAAACCAACGACCCGGCCAGAACTGCCAAGCCTTTCCCGATAGCTAATTAAGACCAAAATGTATAAACAACCGCCTTTTGATATGCACGTTGCCAACAAAATTGCCGACAACGAAAAAATCGAAGGCGCGTCTTTTATCACCTTTTTCCCAATCACCTAAAGGGGCGATCGCCATTTAAATTTAAAAACCAGCCAGCAACTAACCCCTAAGCCTGCCACCCAGTGGTTACCTACCATAACGGAACCAGTGCTAAGTGTTAGTCCCTAGCACCAATCCCTAAACCCACTAGTGCACTGCACAAAAGCACACTTGCACCAGCAAATACGTCAGTCATTATTACCAGTAGCAACAATGAATTGACTCAAACCAAGGAAACTTAAACTAACTTAGGCAACAACTGCACCTACCAAAGTATCCCTTGCAACCAAGTTCAACTTTTGGCTCCACAATTTAAGCTCTGCGAAAAGCTCCACAAAAGGTAATATCTACACTTCCATTCTTTGCGAACATTCTCCAGCCAACTTCAACTTCCCGCGCCACCTTCACCCCAAGTTGGGTAAAGTCTAAACGAATCATTTACGCTGATCTTGTAAGAATTGTGTTCACTAAAGTCGAGTGAAAGCCCTTAGTTCTATAGGTTTTAAATCCCTACATTCAGGATAACACTGCTTTTTCAAAAAAGATTGATATTTACAGGTAAAGATTTGAATAAGTTAGGTTCATTTTTTAAATGGCTATTAGTTTGCCAAACCTTAATCGAATCTTGTTTGAAAGTTGTTGGAATTAGGGATTATTCGCTGAACCATTCAACAACAAAGGTGAATTTATTTGTCTAGATATTTTTACCTATAAAAATCCAATCACACTGAGTATGGATTAGACACAAGCATTACCTTGTATGGTTACCCGGATTAAGAGTGTAACCACTAATGAGCGCTGATCGGGGTCGAAGTCTGGTATGGGCTGCCATCCGTACTTCGACTCTGGTCAGCTTTCGTTGAATGTCGAAATCTCATTCCTAAATCGAGCGATTATAGATCTGCTGTTGACCACCCAAAATACTATGTGGAGACACAGCAATAGGGACAAAAAATAGTGCTGTCACCCCTCAGTCATAGCGATTCGTTCGTTGAAGACGGCTGTAGTTATTCCCACAACAGAATTATTATCGTTGCGGAACTCATGTAACGAGCCACCGCAATGCTCCCCAAACGCTACGATCGCACCCGCCGTAGTTCCACCGCATCGCGACCGTCCATCGCCTCCAAATACACCTTCACCTCTTCTTCCTTCGCCGTCGGCAAGTCTTTGCCCACATAGTCGGGGTGAATGGGCACCTGTCGTTGCCCCCGATCCACCAGCCCTAACAATCGAATCACCTCCGGCCGGCCGTAATCATTAAGGGCATTAAGGGCTGCTCGAATGGTGCGGCCGCTAAAAATTACGTCGTCCACCAAAATTACTGTTTTTCCCGTAAGGCCAACGGGCATATCGTTCTTGGCTGGCGTGCGCACACCAATGCGATCCAAATCATCTCGATAGAATGTGATGTCCAGCGCTCCTGTGGGCACCGTTACCCCTTCAAGATGCTCAATTTGTCGAGCCAGAGTTTGAGCCAAAGGCACGCCACGGGTGTAAATCCCCACCAAAATCACCTGACTTAAATCTCCGGAGCGTTCCACCACTTCCAACGCCAACCGATTAATGGTGCGTCGGATCTCGTCGGCAGACATAATTTCAATAGTTTCGGGAATATCAACAACCATGGTGCAGTGATTTGGTAGAAGTGCTGGAGAAACTATTAGAAACCCGCTCTGGGATGATGGGCAAGAGGCGATGGGCGAGAAAAGGCTATTAGCCGAAAGGGTTTCAGCTATTAGTATTGTTTATTTTGAAAGGGCATGCGCTCCCGCTGCGTAAAGCTTCTAGCCGTCAATGGATGGCACGTCCTAGAACAACGCAAACAATGCGCCTAGGATTTATGCAGCCGGTTGCTTCGGGTAGACCCGTTTTGCCACAGATCTCGTTGGGGATTTATGGATTGATTTTGCCACACGCTTTTGTTGAAGCTTATGCATATGGTGAAACAGTTTCCAGCAATAGTCTTCGGGCAGCCCACAGGTGGTGGCGCCACGCATTACTACGTTGAAATACCAATCGTTGGGGGCTAATTCCTGGGGCAGTTTATCCACCACCACATAGGTGCGCACGTTGCTGAAGTTGCGATCGCCCTGGGTCACCGTAATTAATTCTTGCCGGTAGCCGCGGGTGGGAATTTCCTCCCGCTCGTCGAGTAAATCGCTGAGCCGCCAGGGCAGTTGATACAGCACCCCATGCACCACTGATCCGGGCGATCGCACGATGTCTAGCACCCCACAATCCCGTCGCTGCGATCGCCGGTTAAACCCCAACCGGTAATTCTGTAACGTCGCTGGTCCTAGGGCATAGTCCCGTGTGGGCTCCCCAAAAGTACGCTGAAGATCAACGGGGCACATACAAGAACCGTAGGCAAAATATAGAAAAGAAGGCTCAGTTAAGGGAGGATCAAATCCTTGAGAATCGGGGCAGCGGCTATGACCAGTGGGCATAAGACGGTGAGCAGGATGTTTTTATCATGGTAGGCAAAATGTTGACAGCAAAACTGTCTCCTCTGGACTTCGTAATACCTGGCAATGTCAGCGCTTTCTCCTTCGCAACACCATTTTCTATCCGTTGCTTTTGACTGATCTCCACTACGCAAATCTCGCCCAACACATTCGCTCCACAAAAGCCTTTATCAAAGCCTTTGTACAAGCTTCTGCCCTATGAACGCTCTTGCTCCCAACCCTAACGAACCGCTCCGCAGCGTCCACTCCACCAACTTTCCAGAAATACTGCGCCATTTTGGTGCGTCCTTGGCCGTGTCCACTTACCAAGCGGGAAAACTTATTTTCGTGCGGGCGGACGGGGACAATCTCAACACCCACTTTCAAATGTTTGAGCGCCCGATGGGGATGGCTTTTGATCAGGGGCGGTTAGCTATCGGCACCGCATACCAACTGGGGGAATTTTGGAATGTGCCCGCCGCCGCATCGAAACTGGAGCCGAGGGATCGTCACGATGCCTGCTTTATTCCCCGCAGCATCCATATCACCGGCGATATTGATATCCACGAGATGGCCTATATCGACGAGGATATTTGGTTTATCAACACCCGATTTTCCTGCCTATGCACCCTGGCGAAGGCTCACAGTTTTGTGCCCCGCTGGCGACCGCCATTTATTACCGGTTACGACCTGAGCGATCGCTGCCACCTTAATGGGTTAGGTATCCGCGACGGCAAACCTCGCTACGTCACGGCTTTGGGTACCACTGACACCGCTGAAGGCTGGCGAAAACACAAAGCCACCGGTGGAATGTTGATGGATATCTCCACCAACCAAATGTTGGTAAAAGGGCTATCCATGCCCCATTCGCCTCGCTGGTATCAGGACCAATTGTGGGTGTTGGAATCGGGCAAAGGCAGTTTGTCAAAGGTGGATTTGGATACGGGCAAGCTGACTATTGTTGCCCAGGTACCGGGGTTTACTCGGGGCTTAGATTTCTGTGGTGATTTGGCGTTTATTGGACTGTCGCAAATTCGAGAAAGCGCCATTTTTAGCGGCATTGAAATTGCCAAACTACCGGAGCGCTTTTGTGGGGTTTGGGTTGTCAATATAAAAACCGGAGAAACCGTTGCTTTGCTGCGCTTTGATGGGGCAGTGCAGGAAATTTTTGCGGTGCAGGTGCTGCGGAATATTCAGTTTCCCGATATTGTTACCGATAACCAAGACATTATTGCCCGCTCCTATGTACTGCCCGACGAAGCGATGACGGAAGTGGTGCAGCTTAAGCCGGAAGATGACGAAAAATTCTCCGGTTTTCACGTTAGAAAAGGCAATGAATTGTACTTCGATGGCAAGGTTACGGAGGCAGAACCATGCTATCGAAAAGCTCTAGAGCTAGATCCCAATAACTTAGAAGCGCGGTACAACTTGGGGGTGGTACTGGCGGATCAGGACCAGTGGCAACCGTCTATTAATGAGCTGATGCAGGTGGTGGAGAATTCGTCCAAACATGCTCAGGCCTTTAATCAATTGGGGGTCAACCATGCCCGGCTGCGACAAACTCAGGCAGCGATCGCCTGGTATGAAAAAGCGATCGCCGCCGATCCCGAATACGCCACCGCCCATCACAATCTAGGCATGACATTGCTGCAACTGGGACAATTTGAGCGGGGCTGGACGGAGTGCGAATGGCGCTGGAAAACTCAGCAGTTTACGCCCTTTAACTGTCCCCATCCCCGCTGGGAGGGAGAGGATATTTCCCACAAAGTTTTGATGATGCATACGGAGCAGGGCGTGGGCGATGCAATTCAGTTTGCCCGCCTTTTGCCCATGGCCAGGGCGCAGTGTAAAAAATTGGTTTTAGTGTGTTCTGAAGACTTGAAAGTATTATTTCAATCCCTAAAAGGTGTAGATGAAATTTGGCAGCCGGGTCCTTTAGACGCCAACAGTTTTGACACCTATGCTCCCTTGATGAGCCTGCCCAATATTTTCAATATCACTTTGGAAAACTTACCAACTTCAGTGCCCTATATCGATGCGGGCGGACGACTTTTCCCACTTCCCGGACACCCGGACATCAACGGTAGTTCCAAAGTAAGCCCGGTAAAAATTGGTATCGCCTGGGCTGGCAGTCCTACCCAAGGGCGCGATCGCGATCGCTCCTGCCACCTCAACCAATTTCTTCCTTTGCTAAAACAACCTAACTGCGCTTTTTATAGCCTGCAAAAAGGTGCTGTGGCTGAGGCTCAACTGAAGGACCTGCCCAATGAGGTGAAGGTGGTAAACCTGGGGGAAAAATTTACCGATTTTGCTGATACGGCGGCGGCGATCGCCCAGCTCGACTTGGTGATCACCATCGACACCTCCATTGCCCACTTAGCCGGAGCCTTAGGCAAACCCACCTGGGTACTCCTTTGCCATAATCCTGACTGGCGGTGGATGCTGGACGGGCGCACCAGCCCTTGGTATCCCACTATGCGCCTATTTCGCCAGCCTAGTTTTGACGATTGGGACAGCGTTTTTAAAACCGTGGGCGCTGAATTGGCCGAACTGGCTGAGCTTTAGTATCTGTCAGCCTGTGGCTGGCACGAGTCTGATATCAAAGGAGTGTTGGGGCGATCGCCCTAGGCAACAATAGCCACGAAAAAACGGGTACAACTTAATGTCGCACCCGCGTAGTTTTCAGACTTATTTCGGAGTAAACGAAGAAACTGCCGCTATTACTCGGTCAAAGAGCCATCATCAGGCAGCTCAGCCAAGCGAGGCGCATTCATTGCCGTGGAGTAGAACGGCTGCTTAACCTGTGCCACCACCGGCAACGAAGTACGCATCCGAGACGCCACCTGAACAGTTTTTACGTCATAGGTATTAGTCGCTAGCTTGGGATAAATACCGATCGCCACAATGGGAGCCAAGAGACACATCGCAACTACCAGCTCACGGGGACGAATATCAACCCACTCCGTACCTGCCAGGGCTTCACTCTCTTCACCGTAGAAAATTTCCCGCAGCATGGACAGCAAATAAACCGCCGACAGAATGACACCAACCGCAGCCAGAATGACCACCGCCGCGCGGAAAGTAACGCTGTAAGCCTCACTGGACGCAAAGCCCAGGAACACCGTAATCTCGCCAACAAAGCCACTCATTCCAGGCAGCGCCAGAGAACCCATAGTTGCCATGGTCAACAGGGCAAAGGTGCAAGGCATCTTCTGAGCAATACCGCCCATATCATCCATGTTCAAGGTGTGGGTACGGTCGTAGGTAACACCCACCAGGAAGAACATCGCCGCCGCAATCAAGCCGTGGGACACCATCTGCAGCATCGCGCCACTCATACCAAGCTCGGTAAATGCCGCCAAGCCCAGCAGCACAAAGCCCATGTGCGAAATCGAAGAATAAGCAATACGACGTTTCAGGTTGCGCTGACCGAAGGCATTTAGTGCACCGTAAACAATATTTACTACCCCAAGAATTGCCAGCACTGGCGCAAACACCATATGGGCATTAGGCAACATCTCGATATTCATACGAATCATGCCGTAACCCGCCATCTTCAGCAGAATACCTGCCAGCAACATGGATACAGGGGTAGGAGACTCGCCGTGGGCATCGGGCAACCAGGTGTGGAAGGGGAAAACGGGCAGTTTCACCGCGTAGGCGATCAGGAAGCCAGCATATAGCAACAGCTCAAGGGCGCGGGGATATTGCTTCAGACCCAAGGTGGCAATATCAAAAGTGACCGTATCGCCGTAAAACGCCATGGCGAAAGCGGCAACCAAAATAAACAGAGAACCTAGCGCCGTATACAAGATGAACTTGGTGGCAGCGTAACGACGTCGCTTACCGCCCCAAATTGCAACTAGCAGGTAAACGGGCACCAGCTCCAGCTCCCACATGATGAAGAACAACAGCAGGTCTTTGGCGGCAAACACACCCACCTGGGCAGAATACATCGCCAAAATCATCATATAGAACAGCCGAGGACGCTTGTCGATTTTCCACGACGCGGCCAAAGCCAAGGTGGTAACCAATCCTGTCAGCAGGATTAGCGGGGTAGAAACTCCATCAGTACCAACAGACCAGTTCAGCCCGATTTGGGGAATCCAGCCGTAGGTTTCTACAAGCTGGAAATCAGCATTTCCAAAATCGTAGTGATTGAAAAATGCGTAGAGAATTAGAAGAAAGTCCAGTAGACCTGCGCCGAGGGCATACCATCGGACGCTATTGCCTTTTTCTGGAAAGAGGGGAATCGGAAGGGCGGCCACAAGGGGCAGCAGGATTATGGCTGTTAGCCACGGGAAGGTGGTTTCCATTGGAAGCTGGCCTTGTGCCGGCCAGAGCTGAATTCGTCAAGTTTTGACTGTCTTAATGTTTGGAAAGACGCGAAAGATGGTCGCGGAAAAAGCAAACAATGACAGCGCTAGGGATTTCTATCTACTACATACAGTTTATTAAACGTTACAAACATTGAGCATCGTTTTTAGTAATCGATGTTTAATGGGCGATTAAGTAAAGTTGATTAGTCTTTCGTAAACTTTATTTAATCGCCCATGTAAAGGCAAAGATAGTGAAAGTTAGCGGAAAGACTGGAAAAAGCTTTGCGGTGAACTATTGACGGAAGCAACCGCACTAAATAAGGTTTCTGTCAACAAGCTGCCGAAAGATTATTGTAAAAAGTGGAACGTTTTTATGGGTATTGGCGATCGCCTGCGAAAAATTACGGGACAAACCCGATTGGTGGTGTCACGGATATTTGTGCACTTGTCCGGTTCGGAGGTAACGCCAATGCTGGGTTTGCTGAACCAGGCGGCACGAAATGCCGTGGAGGCGGACGGAGAAATGAAAGTGCTAGAGGAGAGTTTAGTTACAGTTTGTGACGGACTGTTGCAGTATGACACGTTCTGGCGATCTGCTGGTAATGAGGGGGAGGTTTTCTGGGATGAGGGAGAGGCGGCGGACTTTGTCAATGAGCTGTTTACGGATTCGGCGAGTCGCTACCTCAGTAAGCTGAACTACGACGATGCGCCCGATGAGGATTTGCTAGCGCTGCCGCCCACGGGGAATTTGGTGGTGATGTTGACGGTGGCTTACGAGGGAGAGCTGGACACCTTGGAGACGAATTTGGCGGATTATGAGGCGCTGAAGGAGGCGCTGCGATCGCTTATTTCCCTCACCTATGGCGAAAGCCTGCGGGCGGTGCAAATCCACTTTTCCCCGGCCCAGCTTGGGGACGAGTTAACTGATGAGCAGGTGCTGTTGAATTTCCCCGAGGTGGTGCCCCTATAAAGTGTTTGTTGTTCTAAGGTGCCGGCATAGGCCAGGGCGAGATGCGGGCGAGAAATATTGAGGCAATTGTTAAATCTTGCTGGTCCATTGCCGAGGTCCCCAGCGAGCTTCGGTAACTTTGCGTAAGTTCTCCTTAATTTGCGACCCCTATGACTGCTCCAAGTCCCGATTCTGAGTCGGCACAGCCTGTCGAAAAGCCCCCTAAGGCAACATCGTCGCCGTCACCCCTCAATCCCATTTGGCTGTTTTTAATGACGGCGGCGCTGGTGGTGGCAGCCTACAGCGGCAATATGAAAACCATCACCGAGGCGTCTTTTGATTCGGCGCGCAGTGCGGTGGAGTTGGCGATTGGCTTGATTGGGACGATGGCCCTGTGGTTGGGGCTGTTGCGGGTGGCGGAAGCGGCGGGGATGATGGCAGCGATCGCCCGAGCCATCAAACCGATCATGGTCCGCCTATTCCCCGAGGTGCCCGCCGAACACCCGGCTATGTCGGCAATTATTATGAATATTTCCGCTAACGCCCTGGGGTTGGGCAATGCGGCCACGCCGATGGGATTAAAGGCGATGAAGGAGCTGGACCGGCTGAATCCCAGTAAGGGCACGGCTACCGATGCCATGTGTTTGTTTTTGGCGATTAATACGTCGTCAGTGACCCTGTTGCCCATTGAGGTGATTACGGTGCGAGCAAGCGCTGGGTCTGATAATCCAGCGGCGATCGTGTTGCCGTCGTTGGTGGCCACTGCCTGTTCTACGGCGGCGGCGATCGCGGGAGCAAAATGGATGGCAAGCCGCCGCAAATCTCCGGTGGCTACGGTCGAAGCCAATGAAACCGATGATACGACCGAGATTTTAGAAGAAAGTAACGCCTCAGCGGGGTTGGTAGGGAACCGCCCCGGATGGGTGGGCAACGTAATTTTTGGCGGTTTAATTGTGGCGTTTTTGGGGGCGCTGGTGCTACAGCTTAGTCGCCGGGGATTGCCCTACGTATTTAGCCTGGCGGGATTTGCCAGCGTTTCTAACTGGCTAATTCCTATGGTGGTGTGCGGCTTTTTGCTATTCGGCTATTTTCGTGGCGTGCGGGTGTATGAGGCGCTGACCGAGGGGGCAAAGGAGGGATTTGAAATTGCCGTGCGGGTGATTCCGTTTATGGTGGCGATTTTTGTGGCGATCGGTATGTTCCGCGCCAGCACCGCTCTGGATTTACTGGTCACGGTCCTATCGCCGGTCACCAACCTTATTGGAATGCCCGCTGAAGCCCTGCCCATGGCGCTAATTCGCCCCCTATCTGGCAGCGGCGCTTTCGGCGTGATGTCGGAAATTGTCAACACCGACCCCAATTCCTTCCTCGCCAACTTGGTGTCCACCATGCAAGGGTCCACAGACACCACCTTTTACGTACTGGCAGTGTACTTCGGCAGCGTGGGCATTTTGCGCAGTGGCTATGCGGTGCCGGTGGGACTTTTCGCCGATGGAGTGGGTATTGTGGCGTCGTTGATTGTTTGCCACGCTGTGTTTTAGCTGCCTATTTCAGTAGCTTTTTCACGGCGGCGGGGATATCTGAAGGACGATTGACCCAGTGGGCTTTGGCGTTACGGAAGGCGTCTTCGATAGATGCCATGGGCACCTGCCCCGAGCTATCGCTGATTAATCGTGAGGCAATAATGGCATCGGCGTGTCCCATGCCCCGCTTTTTCGGCGCAAACTGTCCCGCCACATAAGCCACCACCGGCTTATCGATCGCTCCAGAAATATACCGCGCCGCCACCAGCTCACTATCGCTGCCCACCTCCCCAATCAGCACAATCACCTCAGTGGCGTCATCCTCATCCAAAATCTGTAGCCACTGACGTAACGATGACCCCACGACTAAATCGGGTCCCACACACACAGCCGCCGACTGCCCCAACCCTGCCGCCGTCAGCGATCGCGCCACCTCAAAGGTCAAACTGCTGCTGCGGCTTACAATGCCCACCGTTCCCGGCTGATACATTTCCGGCGGGTGCATTCCCAATAGCAACTGCCCAGGCACAATAATCCCGGGGCAATTGGGCCCCACCACTAACGTTTCCGTCGCCTCCGCCTTGCGCACCAAATTCACCATATCCAGCGGTGGCACCCCATCGGAGGTCAACACCACCTGACGCACCCCAGCGGCGATCGCCTCCAACGCCGCATCCACTGCCCGAAACGCCGGGGCAAATACCACCGTTGTGTCTACAGGACCTACTGTGGCGATCGCCTCTTCCACCAAATCAAACACCGGCACCCCCGCCTCCGTCGTCCCCCCATCCCCCGGACTAATACCCGCTACAATTTGGGTGCCATAACGCTGCATCAGCGGGGTGTGGCATTGTCCTGCTGCCTCAGTGATGCCCTGGATAATAACCTTGCAATCGGGAGTAAGTTTCATATGTCGCAGGATTGCAAAGGGTTATGCGCCCTGTCCTTGTTTCTCTTTTGATCTAGCGTATTTAAGCTGGCTTATATTCGATTTGACTGGGTTGAAGAGCTGATCTTGCTTACATCTAATCCTTCCAAACCGCTTGAAAACCATAGGTTCAAAGCATGGCGTTTTTTGCGTATCTAGTAGCATCTATCACTGCGCCTCAGCTAAAGCGCTAATGTCTACCGCCAACTTCACCGCTGACTCAACACTTTCTGCAATCCAAATAGGATAAGGCTCGACCAAGGATTCACATTTCTCTCGGTTTAAATCGGAGCAGTGAATAACCAATCTAGGGCAGCGTCGCTGACACTGTACTCCTTCCAGGTTAAGAGGCGACGAAGGACGGTCAAACTTTCGCTGATTTGTTTGCGGGGTGATCGGTGAGTTAACCGATGAGTGGGCTAGCGGAGCGGTCGATGAATCAATCGCTGGCTTCCTCGGAATCCCAGTTTTGGTAGCTATTGTGGGCGAATCCAAAAGCGTTTGAGTTCCCCGCACACGATCACTGTCCGACATCAAACCACTCGGCTTTGATAAAGGCGGTGACGGTAAGGACGATGATAAAGGCGGCGAAAATTCCAGCCGATTTCCTTGCTGGTTTTTCAGCTCTTTTGTAACCCCGTTTTGCGCACTTGCCACCGATGCCGGCCAATATCCCCGCCGTTGAAACTCCCCCACAAGTTGGCGCACAATTTCTGCCCCATTGATCGCCGGTCCCACCAAGTTCACCAGCACTGTGGGCTGCTCCGATGACGCGATCGCCGCTTCCAATACCCCTAAAAGGCGATCGCCCAACCCATCATTGACCTCCCCCTCCGTCGTCCAGCCCACATCGGCAAATCCCGCCGCTTGTCCCCCTGCCCGCATGACCCAATCCACCGTCGCTAGGGTTAACCCTCGACCGTTGCACACTACTGACACATTGCCATTCATGGGAGTCCACTGGGGGCGATCGCCTTTCTCCGGCGGATTAACCGGGTTTTGACCCTCTGAAGTGGCCCCTACCGAGTCTGCCCCAGGGGGCAAGCTCCGCTGCAACATTTGCAGCAACATCGGGTGACGTTCTAAAGCATTGTCATTGACGCGCACCTTTCCATCTAGCGCCATAACCATTCCGTCTGCCCCAACCCCCAAGGGATTAATTTCCACCAAATCCAAATCCCGCTGAACAAAAAGGCGATACATTCTTTCCGCCACCAGCGCCACCGATCGCATCAACGCTCCGCGCAGTCCCATACTGAGGGCCAACCGCCGCACGTAAAACGGTGAAAAATCCTCTTCCACAAGCACATGGGCCACCTGCTCCGGCGATAAATCCGCGTCCATCCCCCCTGATGCAGCGCCCAACAACAGTGGTCGGCGAGCATTGTGGTCAAGAATAACTGCCAGATAAAGCTCCCGCTGCACTTTATAGTGGGCTTCCGCCAGCAACACCTTGGGACACTGACCACGAATGGGGAGCCGAAAAATGCTTTGAGCTGCTGCCACCGCATCGACAGTGTTTGTGGCCATACGAACCCCCCCGGATCGCCCTCGTCCTTGGGCACGAACCTGGGACTTCAACATTACGGGATAGGGAATTTTAAGATGACGAATATCACTAACGGACGCAATTTGCTGAGACGGCAAAATCGGAATGCCATTTTCTGCAAATAAAGCCTTAGCTTGATATTCCAGGAGATCCATGGTGACGCCTGAAGCGTGGGTGCCTAAGAAGAAGAAAGTTGGGAAGCGCTATTTATCCTATCAATCTCATTTAAAGCTGATCGTGACTTTAAACACCGCTAACGTTTACTTAATGGGCGCTTATTTTTATTCATGGCAGCTTACCTTGAAGACCACCTTTCTCCAGTCAATTAACGCTCCACTCTAGGCATTCATTGCAGGTCTTTATTGCAAGTATTCATTCCCACAAACCTAGTCCCACACGTCGTTCCCATCTGCCTCTGGCAAATCCCAAGGTGAGCACCCCTCGCCGTTCAAATTCCCGTCCCACAAATCAGCTTCCGATGAATTGGCGTTTGGTTCCCGTTTGTCACTTGCCCCTACCCCGTTAGTGTCAGCGGCCAAGAGCTCAATGATTTTTCCCTCTTCTCTAGAATCTTCTCCAGGCTCTTCTCTCAGCTCTCCCACCAGATTCTCACCGCCCTTTGCCGCGTCGGAAACCGCCGTCGAAACCGGAACCATCACATAGGGCAACTTTGAACCTTGCAGTCCTCGCTGGATATGCTCACCAGACTGGGGCGTAATCAGAAATAGAGGATAACGCTGTTCGGCACTTTCACTCATCACATGGCGATACTGATCCGGCATAATCCACTGATATTCCCGGTCCAGCAACACCTGAGTTTGCCGCCAGCGACTGAGTAGACCATAAAACCCCTCATCCGGTCGGTGAATAATCACAAAGATCTCCACCCCGGTTTTAACCTGCCACTCAGGATCACACATCAACAGCGCTAAATCGCAGGGCAACTGAATGGGTAGTCGCTTTTGCTCCCCTTCCAGCCCCTGAGCCACAGCTGTGGCAGCTTCATCTTCCGCCCACCGATTTCTTTGGCGATCGCGAATCACCGACAGAGCGCTACTAGCCAGCAACTGGGTTTCCACCCGCACCAGCGGCAGGGCAATCGTCAAAATGCTCTCCAAGGGACGACGCATGCTGGGCAGCATTTCCAGGTAAGGACGGTGCTCTTTTAAAAGCTCAATCGCCTTGCCTGGATTGCTGTAGTCGGTCAACAAAACCTCATAATCCTGCTGCGTAATCCCCATCAGGCTCACCCTATCCCCAAGCTTTAAATCGCCTTATCCAATTTCATCCATAATGGCGAACATTGGCAGATACATGGACAGCAGAATCGCGCCTACCATGCCTCCAATAACCACAATCATCAGCGGCTCCAACATACTAGTTAGACCTTTCACCGCCTGCTCCACCTCGTCCTCATAAAAGTCCGCCACTTTCATCAGCATTTTGTCGATTTCACCAGTTTCCTCACCAATGCTCATCATTTGAATCGCCATCGGCGGAAATACCTTGTAGCGGTCGATCGCCATGCTAATCATGCCGCCCCCTTGAATCTCGGTAATAGACGAGGCGATCGCATTGGACACCACCTGATTATCCGCAACGTCCTTACAAATCTCCAGCGCCGTCAAAATCGGAACTCCCGAGCGGGTCAACGTACCAAAAATACGGCAGAAGCTAGCCACCGACGTTTTTTGAATCAAGTCCCCAAAAATAGGCACTTGTAAGAAAATCTTGTCCATCGCCAGCTTGCCCGCAGGGGTTTTGTACCACTGGTCATAGACAATTTTGACCACCACCAAAGCCACCACCAAAATCACCACGCCATAATTGCGCCGTCCATCGGGATCATCGGCAGGAAAAGTTGGTCCCCTTAAAAACTCACTAATGCTGACCATAAACTGGGTAAAGGCAGGTAGCTCTCCCCCCACCTTGTCAAAAATCCCGGTGAAGGTGGGCAGCAAGAAAATCGTCATTCCCAAGAAGATCACCACCGCCAACGTTCCCACCGTTGTGGGATAAGACATTGCAGACTTAATTTGATTTTGCAGCCGCGCTGAGTTCTCCAGCAGGGTCGCCAGACGATTCAGCACCTCGTCCAGCACACCACCAATTTCCCCTGACTCCACCATGGAGCAATACAGCTTACTGAAAATATCGCCGTGGCGACGCATAGACACCGACAGTGCTTCCCCTTCCTGCACATCGGCGTTAATTTTTACCAGCGCCTTTTTTAGCTTGGGATTCCCACACTGATCACTCAAAATATCTAAACACTTCACCATGGCAATACCGGCATTAAACATTGCCGCGAACTGCCGGGAAAATACCGCCATATCTTTGACGGTTACCGTGGCCAGCATTGACTCCAAATCCAGAGACAAGCCAGACTTTTGCTCTGACAAGTCTTTGATTTGAGCCTGGCTAAAGCCCATGCTAATCAGCTTGTTCCGCGCCCCGTTCAGAGTCTCCGCATCAAATATTTCCCGACGATCTTTACCGTCCGGTCCCATTACAATGGCGCGAAACTTAGGCATGACTTGCGTCCCTTTGAAGCTGTTACTACATCTTACTCAGTGAAACGATTCAGTGAAAACAGAGTATCTTTCCGCTTCCACTGAAAAATAAGCGCTTATGGCGGAGGGAAACTAGCGCTTAGCGGCTTTAGGATTACCACCCACTAGGCGAATCAGCTCATCAGGCTTGGAGGATTTTGCCAATGCGTCTTCGTAGGTGATTTTTCCTGCCTGATACAGCTTAGCCAAACCGCCTTCCATGGTTTGCATGCCCATACGTCCCCCCATCTGAATGGAGGAGTAAATTTGAGCGGTTTTACCTTCGCGAATCAAGTTGGCGATCGCCGGTGTATTCAGCATAATCTCCTGGCAAGCGCAGCGTCCGCCCCCCACCTTTTTCAGCAGGTTCTGACTACAAACCCCCACCAAGGAGTTTGATAGCTGGGCACGCACCTGGGGCTGTTGGATAGGCGGAAATACGTCCAACAGACGATCAACGGTACCGGCAGCGGAGCTGGTGTGCAAAGTTCCAAACACCAAGTGTCCCGTTTCTGCCGCCGTAATTGCCAGTGAAATTGTTTCTAAGTCCCGCAGCTCACCCACCAGAATAATGTCCGGGTCTTCCCGCAATGCCGCCTTCAGGGCGTTAGCAAAACTCTTGGTATCTTCCCCACGCTGACGCTGGTGAAACAAGCTTTTCCCGTTGGGGTACACATACTCGATGGGATCCTCAACGGTCAGAATATGTTCTGCACGCGTTTGGTTAATCCAATCTAGAATCGCCGCCAAAGTGGTGGTTTTACCGGAACCTGTTTGCCCCGTTACCAGCATCATGCCTCGGGGACGCTCCGCCATCTCCTTCAGTACATCCGGCAGACCCAGCTTGTCGAAGTTGGGAATGGTTGATGCCAATGCTCGCAAACAGGCGGCCCAACAGCCCCGCTCACGATAAACATTAACGCGGAAACGAGCCAGCCCTTTTACACCGTAGGCGCAGTCCAGCTCCCAGGTTTGCTCCAAATCCTTCCGCTGATTGTTATTCAGCATGCTGAAAATCAGCTTTTGGCAATCTTGCGGGTCCAGCACTTCGCCAAACTGGGGCTGAGGAGTCAAGCGCCCGTTGATACGAAAGTAAATCGGCGCTCCCGCTTGAACGTGCAGGTCCGATCCGCCCTGTTCAACCAGCGACTCCATGACGTCTTCAATCATGTAATCCAGTGGCATAGTGCGACCTCCGTAGTGTGGAATTCAATACTTGAAATTCTGGCGTCGTAGGATCTTCTAAGATCCCTTTTGCTACTATACCCAACCGATTTTGTAGAGCCGTCAATTACGAATAGAGAAGTGCTCAGAAGTTTACCCCAGGCGATCGCCCTATTCATTCGCACGCTGCCGACAACACAGAGCCAGAACCTAAAACTAAGTCAACCTGCCCGCTGCTGTGGAAGTTCTACAACGAATTGAGTTCCCTCTCCCACTTTTGATAGACACCTCATTTGTCCTTGGTGCATTTCCGTGACAATATCCCAACTAATGGAAAGTCCTAAGCCGGTTCCTTTACCTTCCGGTTTAGTGGTGAAAAAGGCTTGAAAAATTCGATCCCTAACCACTTCGGACATTCCAGGTCCATTGTCAGCAATAGTCACCTGGACACGTTCACTTTCTGGAAGGAAAGTAGTCTTGACCTCAATCACATTAGGATTTTCTTCAAGTTGCTGATAAGTCTTATCTCGATTCGCATCGTCAAAGGCATCAATGGCATTGCTCAGCAAATTCATGAACACCTGATTGACTGGTCCAGAGCAACAGGAAATTTTAGGAATATCTCCGTAGCACTTCTTCACTTGAATACCTGGGCGATCGCCCTTTGCTTTCATTCTGTGTCGCAAAATCAGCAACGTGGTATCTAACCCTTCGTGCAGGTTCACCCCTTCTTTAACTTGACAGTCACTGCGGGAATAATTTCTCAGAGACTGGGTAATCTCTCTTACTCTAATGGCGCTAGCTTCCACAGAAGTCATAACCTTAGGTAGGTCTTCCAGGACAAACTCCAACTCCAACTCTTCAATCACTTGCTGAACACTAGAGTCCAAATTGGCTGATTGTTCTTGGTAAAGGGCCAAAGCCGTGCGTAAATCCTGAGTATGGCTTTGAAGAAACTCTATATTTCCAATAATGCAGCCAATAGGATTATTTACTTCATGAGCGACACCGGCTAAAAGTTGGCCTAGGGCAGCGCTTTTCTCAGCTTGAACAAGCTTAACCTGCATTTTTTCTGGCCTTTCCAAGGCACTAGCCAGGTGCTTAGACTTCTCTTTTTCTTGACTATAAAGGTGAGTATTGGACTCGTTCAGCGATTGAATTTTCTGTGTTTGCTGTTCACGTTCTATTTCTGCCGCCGCTCGCATTCCGAAGACGGCCAAAACACTCCTGTAAAGAGTTGGATCCTCAATAGGGCGACGGTCTATTACGTAAAGATTGCCAATGACTCGCCCGCCACTATCCCTCAACGCCATCCCAAAATAGCCCTGAGCTTGCAAAGTTATTAGGTCCTGATCCTTTGGGAAAAGCTGTTGCACATCTCGAGCGCAAAAATAAGAACCATCCTTCAGTGCAACGCCACAAGGAGCAATGTCAGGGTCATAGCACTCCAAGTCTGAAAAATGGTCCTCATTCCAGAATGCGAGGGAATGTAACATGCCATCGTCTTCCAATCGCGCCAAAATGACGTAAGGAACTCCGAGAACCTGAGATAGATTCCGAGTCAATGTCTTGAAAAAGTCATCTCCAACACTGAGAGCAGTCTTCTCAAATACTTGCCTAATGACTTCATTAGCTGGCTGATGATCTGAAGTCATATTTAGGAGTGGCTTCACTGGATTACGAGGGCAATCAGGTTCTGTAGTTGACTGGTGCATAGTCGATACAGCTTCTTGTTTAGCTTTCACCTCAGACTAGCACCACATACGCAACAACGAAGCTTCTTTATGTATCTTCGGATACATTTTCGTGAATTGGAGGGGCGAGTGTTCGAGCACTGATTAAAGCCATAGTGCGAGCGTAGCACCTCAGCCTTAAGATCGTCCTAAATTATTTCAATTTGCCAACGATTGAACGCACTGTTGCTTCAAATACCTTGAATGCTCAAGCGATATGAAATTGTCAACGGACGGATGGGCGGGTTGATTGCGCTGCCCGTTGACCACCACCACTCCTTAGTCCTCAAAACGCGGGGTGAGACAGTACGGACAGCTCATCCACTCTGGCTCCAGCTCCGCAGCACAAGTGCGGCAAGTCAGCGAGCTCTTGCGTTTTGCCTTCAATTCCGCCTCTAAACCAGAGTCAGTGAACGTAACCCGCTCCACTTCCTCAAGGGTCGTTAATCCTTGGCGAACCAAATCCAAGCTATAGGCAAGCAAGGTGATCATGCCTTCCTCCACCGCCGCTTCTTTAATACGTTCCGTGGGAGCTCCTTCCGTCACCAGCGCCTGAAGGTTCTCTGACATTTGTAGTACTTCGTACACACCACAACGCCCTTTGTAGCCGACGCCGCCGCACTTCGGGCAAGCTCTGCCGCTTTCCACCATCGCCTTACGTTCTTCTGGCGGAATCGTTGCAGCACGGTACAGGGTCAATTCCTCTCCACTACCACTCATGCCAAACCTGGAAAGCTCTTCCGCCGAAGGGGTGTAAGGTTCAGCACACTCACTACAAACCCGTCGCATCAGGCGCTGAGCTACCACTCCCAATAGGGCACCGGCCACCATAAATGGCTCTACGCCCATTTCGTCTAAGCGAGCGATCGCCCCAGCAGCATCGTTGGTGTGCAGCGTTGTTAACACCAAGTGTCCCGTGAGTGCCGCTTCAATAGCAGTTTTCGCCGTCTCCTTATCGCGAGTCTCACCCACCAGGATCACATCAGGATCCTGACGTAGGAACGCCCGCAGAATAGCCGCAAAATTTAGGTTCTTTTCTCGAATTACCTGCACCTGAGTAATTCCCGGCAGTGCATATTCAATGGGATCCTCAGCGGTACTAATGTTGATGCCAGGATCATTGCGCTCTGCCAAAACCGAGTATAGGGTCGTTGATTTACCGGAACCCGTCGGTCCCGTCACCAAAATCAAACCAAACGGGCGCGCCGCCATCTCCCGCACAATTTCCAGCGTTTCTGGTCTACCGATTAGCTTATCCAGTCCCAACTGGGTGGACGAGTTGTCCAAAATCCGCAATACGATTTTTTCGCCGTAGCGACTGGGCAAACTGTTTACCCGAAAGTCCACTTTGCGCCCTTCAAAAATGCGGCGAATTCGACCATCCTGGGCGTTGCGTCGCTCAGCAATATCTAGGTCGGCAATAATCTTGAAGCGCGAGGTTACTGCGGGCACCACCTTTTTCGGCAGTCGGAATACCTCTTGCAGCACTCCGTCCTTACGGAAGCGAATGCGCATATCCTCTTCCTGGGGCTCCACGTGAATATCCGACACCCCTTCCTGAAGTGCCTTAATCAGCACTTTGTTCACCAGGTTAATAATGGGACCTGCTTCCGCATCATCCATAGACGACGCTAAATCGTCGCTATCGGCGCTCTCGTCCACCTCCTCCATATCGATCGCTTCCAAGCCTTCCAAATCAGACTCAGAAAAGCTAACGGCAGCCGACTGGCGGATGGTATCGTTGGACGTTTTGCTGGCAGCTTCGTCCAAATATTGAGAAATAATGACTTGATAATCCCCCTGGGCGATAACGCGGCGGGTAATATCGAGCCCCTGGGGACGCAGAATGCGATTTAGGTCATCTTGAGCATCTAAGTTATCTGGATCCACCATGGCCACAACGGCTTTGGGGGGATCACCATCACGCCCAACGGGAAGCAGTTGGTACCGGCGACACACGTCTACGGGAATTAAATTTTCAATGTTGTGCTCTAGCTGGCTAGGAGAAATGGGATCCACTTCTGGGTCGAGCGCCTCAACGCCATACAGTAGCTTCAGTTCAAATAATTGTTGCTTTTTATACTGGCGCAGCAGCTCCGGCGGCAGCTCCTTCCCGGCCATCGCCGTTAATACGTCAACGAGCGATCGCCCTGACTTGCGACTCTCTGCCAAGGCCTTACTCATTTGCTCGCGGTCCACGAACCCCGATTGGACCAGCTTATTTCCGAAGGGCGAAAAATTATTCTGGACCGTTAAAGCGCGACGATTGGCAGCGTTGGTCATAGCCTTAGATAGATTCCCGAGATAGGTCCCGTAAACTGAGTCGAAATAAGCTGAGTACGTCCTTCAAGCAGCGCCACCTCAAAGGCACTTGCTTATAAAGACACTGAAACAAGCAGAGCAAAGGGCAGAAGAGGGTGCCGTTAACAGTGTGCCCACCCGCGTCTGAAAGTTAAAAGTCTCACTGTGGTTTCCGTTGTGGTCGGCAAAAGCCGTTCTTTTGAGGCTTGACAGCGGGCGAGGCATTACTCGTACAGGCCTGCCTTTTCTAAGTATCCAGGATAACCATCAATTCCAGTAATCAGCCAGGGAAATCTTTATTTCGCCACTTTATGAATGGTCCCCAGAGAATCGACGATAATTCACAGACATTTTGCCCGCCATTTCACGACCCGAAGCATCATTTGACTGAGTGATGGGTGGTTACCCAGTGCAAGGTAAGCGTGGAGTGAAGGGCAGGACAGTGGCGAGACTATTTTGACTATGCAATTAAGGTCGAATCCACACCCTGCAAACTCAATCAGAACACCGCCTCAATTCCGCTCAGCGATCGCCCCTTATTCCATGCACTAAAAATAGAAATCCCCTTGGTTAAGCCCGTCCATCTAGCCTATTGGCAAAGCTTTAAATATTTTTAGAAAATTGCGCTAAAAATAGCTCTAGGCCTGCTGGGGGATAAGGTTTGCGACCATTAAAGGGGGCTGACTTTGACTGGTTCTGCTTTTGGCAACCTGGGAAATATGTTTCTCAATTACAGTTTGCAACTTCTGAGCCGTTAACGGTTTTGAAACAAAACCTGATGCCTTAACAATTTTGGAGCGGAAGCGATCGCCCAAACTACTTTGCCCCGTCAACATAACAATAGGAACATTTTCCAGACTTTTCACCCGTCGCAGCTGGGCGCATAGCTCATGCCCGTTAACAATGGGCATCATCACATCCAACAAAATCAAGTCAGGCTGAGTCTCCAATGCCACCGGTACAGCTTTGAGAGGATCGTGACACAGGATTGCTTTTAGACCTTTCAAATGGCACTGCTGCTTGACCAGTTCGGCACTTTGAACACTGTCATCCACACAAAGGACCGTAGCAACAGCTTTTTTCGCCTTAGTGACCGTAGCCTCGTGAAGTTGGCGATCGCTCAATGCGCAAAAGCTTAAAATTTCTTGCTGCAGGAAATGTTGCAATAGGCGCACAGCCACCGTGGGAGACTCAGAGAAATGGTGTAATAAATCCCAAAAACTGCGCTGCCCACTAAACATTGTGCGCATGCTCAACAGCGTTGAGTTGTTTCCTGAACTCGCTTCAAACTTTTCTTTGTCTAGCAATAAGCCCTCGTATGCAACGCTACGGGACAACCCTAAAACCTGCCACTCTTGTTGCAGTCGCGATACCCGTTGCACCGCCTCTTCAAATACTTGGTGAGGCAAAGCCAACTGGCTGCCCATGCTCATTTCCTCCGATCCGGACAAACCACTGCCAGCACGCCAGTGGCGAGACATTGGCTCACAGTCCTCGATGGCAAACAGCGTTTCCACCAACGCTTGCTTCAGAATGCCTAGAGCCGTATCCATGTCCAGCTCACCGTCCAAAAGCTGTTGACTTAGATTCTGGCTCTCCCATAGCTCTTTGCTATCAAAACTTTTGGGCACTTGCTGGCGTCTCTGGGGGGACAGAATGCCTTTGGTAACCCGCAACCAACGGCGAACACGGTGGCTACGATCATCGGTTAGCCAAAGCAGCCGTCCTCTATAAAAGAAAAGGTTTATACGAACCTGTTTTGTGGAACAAGTAAGGTGCCCGGTTGCTTGCTTGGCACGAATCTTGGCCACAACGGCGGACAACTTTTCTAGGTTAGTCAATGGTGCTTTTGATGATGGGGCTTGGATCATAGGATTAGAGGCCAGTTCTATGGCTATTTCAACAGTCGGCATATCACCTGAATGCCTCCTCATGTAGATGCCTTGTAGATGCTCTACCCTTGGCTTGACAGGGAGGAATAGGAATGAGGACTTCCCAAAGTATTGAAGCCAATCACCATGTGCCTACTATTGACCTCTACCCCGATGAAAACATTGGAGGTACGCGAAGTAGCGCACATTTACTAGATTATTGGGGTGATGTTGGCGATTATGTTTGACTTACGTATACGTTTGAGCCAGCGCACTTTGATACCGTCCCTGGACACGCCAATGGAGGAAAACGCAAAGAAAACTCCGGAAACATCCTCCAAAAACAGTTAGACGCTATTTCAAAACAGGTGTTATTGCCTCAACCTAAGTCTTTATTTTTCCTTAATAAGTATACGTCACAACTTTTTTTGATAAAAAAAGCGATTCTTTGAGACTAAGCGTATAAAGAGCATCTAAAGTAAATCTTGAGCCCATTCAGCAAGGTATTTCGAGGCTCCTGAGGTTCCACAAGTCTCCTTCAAAAGATTGCGTAGGTTGCGGTTTTTACCAGGGTTCTCCAGCCAAGGCTGCAACGCATGGGCAATATCGTTAGGGGTTAGGGGTCCCACGAGCTCAGGTACGATCGCCTTTTGAGCCCAAATATTGGGCCAAGATAATAGCCCTAGCCGCTTCAAGGCTTGTTGATTAATCATTCGAGCAATAAGCGCCCCTACGCCGGGAAGCTGTGCCAATAAACCAGGCACACCGTCCCAGGCTCGCATGGCATCCAATTGCTGAGTGGGCAAAATTACCACCATAGGTACAGCGATCGCGGCTAGTTCAGCGGTGTTGGCTCCCACGGTGGTGAGGCAAACGGTGCACTGCTGCAATAGGTCGTAAGCGGGCGATCGCTCCCATAAGTACACTTTGGTGCCGCTATCGGTTTCCAAATAGGGCAACGTTTGGTCGCTAGGGGTCATCAAGCGGGCGGTAACATTGCCCAGGTTGGTAAGGATAGGATTGTGGTGGAGATCGCCATAGCGGGCCAGCTCTGGCAAGGACAGCGTGGGGGCAACGGGGATAATGCAGCGCACATGGGGATGCGATCGCGCCAGCACCTCCGCCGTTGCCAACATTAGGGGAACCCCCTGCATTAATTTCGCTGCCTTGGATCCGGGGAGCAATCCAACCCACTGCACCTTGGGCTGGGTTTCGGATTGAGTTGGAGATTGGGCTTTCGATTTCGCCTCAGAAAGCTTCAAATTATTCTGATGTGAACTTGTTAGGCGCAGCAGTTGAGTTTCCGTTAGGGCATTAGGTAAGGGGGTTTGGGCGGCGTCCACCATCAAATCGCCAATAGGGCGCACTTTGGAATTGGTCTTAGGGTTAGGGGCAGCCGTAGTTGTGGGACGGGCGATCGCGGCGCCGTCAATCCACGACAACCATCGCACTTCCCGCTCCGCATAGGTCAAAATTCGATAGCCAAGGCGTTTGCCAATAACCACGGAGAAAAACTGATCGCCCCCCAAAAACAGCACCACGCCGCGATCGCTCCAGTCCCAGTTTTCAGCAGTTTTGCCCCACAATAAAAACCGCCAAAAGTGCTCCGGTCCCTGTACCCGATCCACTTCGGGGAAGCTCTCCACCACGCGTTTTTCCGTTCCCATAGCATGGGCACAAGGGGACAGCACCACAGAAATTCGCAATTTTTTAGGCTGACCGTTGGCAACCTCTGGTAGCTGCTTCAGCGATCGCACCACCGGACGAACCCAGGTACTCACTTCCCCCGGTCCATTAGACAAAATCAAAATATCTTGAACTAATTCCCCTGCCATCAATTTCGCCAATTACGTCCCGCAGGCTCTCACTTTTGCAGACTTCCACTGCCTCCCCATTGTTGCCCGTACACTAGGGGCTGTCATTATTTCAATCTCAAAGTCAGTAATCACGAGGGTTTCAGCCCCTAATAGGCTTTGTTTTGAAAGGGCGTAGACTCCCCCCGGTTAAAGCTTCTGGCATTTAATGATGACCCGCCCTACTGTCCCTGTACTGCCCGCTGACCTTCCTGGGATAGGGCAAACCCTAAAAATGACTGCACCGCTGGATTAGGTGGCTGTCGGTAAGCGTAGGATAAAACTCGCTGGAGAGGGTAGTCCTGGGCGAAAACGGTTTTGCCATTAATGGGCACCACACGTACCGTTTGCTGGGTAGCCACTTGGGCAGAGGTGGCATAACCAATGCCGTCGCCGCCGAGGGCTCGCAACATTGGGGTGGTGGCGTCTCGCTCCATGGTGGTGATATTTCCGGTGGTGCCGAAGGGTTGCCCACTTAACACAATGCTTTTAAATGCTTGGTGAGTGCCGCTGATAGGGGGGCGATTAATAACGCGAATGGGCTGGTTGGGACCGCCCACCTCTGCCCAGTTTGTTAGGCGCCCTTGGAAAATTGCGGCCACCTGCTCCGGACTAAGGCTACCGGAAAAGGGATTTTCCTGTCCCACCACTAGGGCGATCGCATCTCGAGCCACCGGCACTGAAGTTAAACCCAATTGGCTTTCCTGGGGGCTAAGGGCGCGGGAAATGCCGGCCACATCGAGAGTACCCTGGGCGATCGCCGCAATACCAGCCCCACTTCCCTGGGCATCGGCAGCCACCGTTACTCCCCCATATCGCGTTTCAATGCCCCGTTTTAAGGCTTGGGAAATTTGCACCATACTGGTGGATCCGCCAACGCGAATAGTGGTGCCAGCGGGGATGGACTGGGGCAGAGCAAAGGTGGCGGGGGCAGCGGCGGGTTGGGGTGCGCTGGGAACGGGGGCAGGGGGCAAGGACGATAGATTAGTAGAGTTAGGAGCAGCAGAATTAGGAGCACTATTGGTCCCAGGGGCAACGGGTGCCGGAGCTTCCACGGTGGTGGTGGTGAAGTCGCCGCCGGTGCCGAACAGCTCTAACCGGTTAACTAACCACCACAGCCCCATCCCCAATAGTCCAAGGGAAATTAAAAAGGCTAGGGTGGATAGGGGGCTGCTGCTATTCTTCTGCGACATAACTTCTGTTTATTGCTATCTACCGTCTTGGGGCTGTTATCCATTAAATCTCAAAGCCAGCCGGGCACGGTGTTCCCTATAGAATAAGGCTTCTGAATTGTTTGATCATGCCCTCTAGGTTATCTGCCGTCACTAACTCTTTGCGGCGAACAACGGTTTGTCTGGACTGTTAATTGTTATCTAAGAATTGTTATCTGAGAATTGTTATCTGACTGCCACTTACTTGATCGCCATTGGTTAGCCATGATTTATCACCATCGTCTGCTCTTGGCGATCGCTCAACGGCTGAAACTATTGCCACAACTGCTGCCCATAACGCGTGTAAATATTGATCTTGCCCACGCCTTTTAAAATTTAAGTGGGTTAAGAGCAATGATTCGAGCTCTTCTATTGTTTAGTGCGTTTCAGTTTCATTTCAAACCATGGTGTAGCTTGGCTCTGAATATAGTGTGCCAAAGCTGGTGCATCGTTTAACCACAACAACTTTACGGGGGATTTCCACGGAGGTCTCCCTTACTAACGGCTGTGATTCCCAACCAAAAGCCTAACTACCCCCCCCATTCCAAGGACACCAACGGCGTGCAGGTCATCGTTTGTGGCTTGGGACGAACGGGGTATCGCATTTTTTCCTTACTGCGACAGCAAGGCATTGCGGTGTCGGGCATTAGCGATCGCCCTTTCCCTCGCGATCCTTCAAAAATCATCGTGGGCGATCCGCGTACCCCTACCACGTTAATTCGGGCGGGGATTCGCCAGGCAAGGACGTTGATTATTGCCAGCTCTAAGGAATCAGATAATTTGGCTGTGCTGATGCAGGCGCGGCTATTAAACCCCAAGATTTTCGTTATTAACCGTCTGTTTAATTCCAAGCTGGGCGATCGCCTGGATCAAACCCTGCCCTACCACGCCAGCCTAAGCGTTTCTAAATTGGCGGCGCCGGTGTTTACCTTTTCGGCCTTAGGCAGCAAGGCGATCGGCCAGTTAGAGCTATCGGGGCGCACCTGGCCCATTCACGAAGAATTTATCCATCGGCGGCACCCCTGGCGTGGGAGATCGCTGTATGACCTGTGGGTGGATCGAGACACGATGTTGATTTATTACTTGCCCAACCAAACCCACATTAACGAAAGTGCTTACTCGGAAAGCTACCCATCGGTGCCCCAGCTAGTGACTCCCGCTGAGAATGATGAATCCTACGGTGAACTAGAGGGTGAGTCAAACAGCGGGGAGGATCATTCCGCCAGTGGTCCCAACGACAACGGGGACAATGGTTTTACCAGTGATGCTCGTACGTTGGTGATTCCGCGAAAAACAGATCTGGTGGGGGCAGTATTAGCTCGCCAGTCTTTGGAACCAGGCGATCGCATTATTGTTGCCACCCATCCGAAAACTAACCGGGTACGCTATGGGGTTCAGCGCCAGTGGACCAAGTTTTTAGCGGGGGTGCGATCATTTCAGAATTCTGGGGAGCCGGCGATCGCGGCGGTGGTGGCCTTGGTGGTGGCGATCGTAGTGTCCGTTAGCGTTTACGTGGGCACCACTGACTCTTCGCTAGTGGATGCGCTGTATTTTGCGGTGGGAATGATTACCGGAGCCGGCGGACAAGAAAAGGTGGCGGAACAGTCTCCAGAGCTGGTGAAGATCTTCACCGCCGTAATGATGTTGATGGGAGCGGCGATTATTGGCGTTTGCTACGCCCTGCTAAATGACTATATTTTGGGCAGTCGATTTCGGCGCCTATTAACGGTGGCTCAAATGCCCACGCGGGACCACTTTATCGTTTGTGGGCTGGGGTCCTTGGGGGTACGCATTGCCCAGGAGCTACACCGGTCGGGATACGAAGTGTTGGTGCTAGATCGGAATCCCAATAACCGTTTTTTAAATGTTATTCGCGCGTCAAAGATCCCTGTAGTCATTGAAGATGCATCGCTGCCTGCGGCCTTAGAAGCGGCGAATATTACCCATGCCGCAGGGCTGTTGGCGGTTACCAGCGACGACACCACTAATCTTGAAATTGTTCTCAGTGCCCGCACCTTAGCGCCGAAGCTGTCCACAACGATGCGATCCGAAGATCCCCACTTTGCCCTGATGGCCCAGCAGGTGTTTGATTTAGATTCAGTGCTCAGTCCAGTGGAGCTGGCGGCTCCGTCCTTTGCGGCGACGGCATTGGGAGGGAAAATTCTGGGGAATGGACTGACGTCGGATACCCTGTGGGTGGCGCTAGGGACGTTAATTACACCGCGCCATATTTTGCACGGAAAAGTGGTTAGCGAAGCCGCCCAGTCATCAGACTTTGTGCCGTTATATTTGGTGCGAGGCAACCAAGAAATACGGCGAATTTTATTGTTAAATACCCGGCTGCGCGATGGAGATGTGCTGCACCTGTCCATTCCCGCTAACAAGCTTGCCCAGTTGTGGCAAGCAACGCCGCACCCGTTCAAAATTTAAGAGGCGCCATCAAAACTACGGGCTATGGTCAGCTCGACAAAAAACAGGACAGTTTTGAGTCCCGTAATCAACGCTGAATCCCCACTATTGGCTTTGCCAACCCCTCGCGAACGATGCCCCTCAGCGATCGCTGAGGGTTTGCCAATTCAAGGGTCAACCATAAAACCATGAAAAAGCCCTTGCCCCAATTGAAGTATCGGGAGCAAGAACTTTTTCCGAACTAAAGAATCTGATCGACGCTAGCCGTCAAGGTTCCAGATTCATAGAACCAGATGTGGGATACCCTTTAAAATCCCAATTCCGCTGCGGTGATCTGAGCCACGTTAACGTTTAGCAAAGTTACTGACCATCGCCCATCAGAAATAACGGTATTTAGGTCTTGCTGAGTAATCTGGAAGCTAGAGAATTGAGTTTCTTCCGGCCACTGGAGCACAAGGCGATCTTCACCGATGGAGAAATCAACCACAAGGTCATTGCCACCTTCAGGGAAGAACAAGAACTGATCTGCACCGGTATCTCCAATTAAGGTGTCGTCGCCTAAGTCGCCGCTCAGCAAGTCGTTACCGGTGGCACCCAGCAAAATATCGTTGCCTTGACCGCCGTTGAGGGTATCGTCATCACGATCACCACTTAAAAGATCATCACCAGTGTTGCCGTATAGATGGTCATTTTGCTGTCCGCCAAATAGAACATCATCGCCGCGATTCCCCAAGATCGTGTCCTCTTGCTCGTTGCCAAACAACAGATCACTGCCACGACCGCCAAAGATCAGGTCATCCCCTTCGCGACCCAAAATTTGATCTGCCCCCTGATTTCCGTAAAGGGTGTCGTCTTGCTCCAAGCCGATAACACGCTGGTTGCCGGGTCCTGCCAGAATTTCATCGGCCGCCTCGGTACCAACAATTTCAGTAAATTGATTGTCCAAAGCGATCGCCGCACTCACTTCCCGTAGCCGCTGCAAGATTTGAGCTGCCAACCCCAGACCATCTTGTCGATCTACGCCTAGATTATCTAGCAGCGCACCAATACTCCCATCAGGCGGTGGAGCGAGACTATCAAGGGGAATGGAACCGTTTGCCAGCCCTTCGAGAACGTCCGCCAGAGAACCAGCATTTTGCCCTTGAATATCGATCAAGTTGTTCAAAATTGATGCTGGTGTCCCCCCCAAACTGACCGCACTTTCAAATTCGCGACCGCTTTCCGCAATCAACGCAGAAGCCTGCGAGAGCAAATTGGAGGAATCTCCCCCTACCACTTCAGGTAATGCCTTGCTGAGAACAGTGAAGATTTGATTTTGATCCGTGAAGTTGAAGGTTGAGCTTTCTCGCAATATGTCGATCAGGACGTCGATCGCAATTTGACTGGAATCGGAGATGCCAATATCTCTGAAGCCTTTAATAACTCGTCCGACTTGGGTCAACGCCGTTTGCACCTGGATTTGGCGTAGGTAGATAGGAATACCGTTGCCGGATGTATCGCCGTTGTCCACCTCTACCTGCGGATCAAAGTTATTTAGGTCAACGTCGGGTAATCCCAAAACGGCTTCGATTTTTGCCTCCGACGCAGCCAAGTCCACCGGGGGCACGACTTTGCGGGTTAGGGCATTTAGCGGGCGCAGGGCGGCGCCTTGGAAGCCGGTGGCTAATTCTGGCGACGATATGACGTTAGCCAGTAGGGTCAAGAATGCTTCGGTGTCGAGACCGCCACTGCTGGCAATGGTTGAGTTTTTGCTGGCAATGGTGCCGATCGCGGTGGTTACGGCTGTGGAATCCACTGAGTAGCCGCCAAATTGTCCCTGAAGGTCGCTGATGGTGGCGTCGAAAATGCCTTGCAGGAAGTCGCGATCAGTTAGGTCGACGGTGCTGCCGTTGCTGATGCGATCGCCCAGGGCGCCGATGATGCTGTTGGCGATCACCCCAACGGTGGGGTCACCGCTGCCGGGGAATAGGGTGCCAACGCCTTCGATCACCAGATTTTGTAGCAGGGCCTGCTGGACCACTGCGCTTCTGGCTCCAGGGGTATTGGCGACTAGACCTTCAACGGCTTCACCATTGATAAAGTCAAAGTCTTCTGTGATGCCTAAGGCTGCTCGGACCAGTGCCGCTGAGTCGTTAATGTTGGGAACTTCCAGACCGAACACTAGCGTTGTTAGCGGAGTGATGACGGAGCTGCCGAAGCCACCGGTTAGGGGGACTTCTTGATCCAACAGGGTGCCGCTGTCGAATCCTTCGATGATCACCACCTGACCGTCTTCGTTATTGATTACCCCGTCGCTATTGGCATCAAAGGGATTGAGGGGAACGTTGAGGGTGTAGTTGCCTTCGCCGTCGGTGATGGCAAAGGCCCACTCGTCTTCATCCTGGATGCGGTTGAAGTTGGCGTCGAAGAAGACTAAGCCGCCCACCACCGGGGGATCCAGGGCCCGACCGCTGGCATTGCCCTGGGGACCTAGGTTGAATTCCAGCAGCGTAGCTTCAGCCAGGTCACGCTTGTACTCAACCTTAAAAGGTTTAACACCTGCTTCTGCAAAGACACCGAGGAAGGCGGAGATTCGACCAGAGAATTGGAATAGTTCCCAGGGGCGCTCCAGGCGGGGGGCGATTTCTGAGACTAGGCGAATCTTGCCATCATCCCGCTGGAAGATTTCACCACCGTCCAGTAAGTCCGCTGCGACTTGACCCCGTAATCCGCCCCGGAAACCTGCACTTGCAATCAGAGCATCGAAGGCGAGGGTTCCGAAGACTTCCCCTTGGGCGGTTAGCTCGGGCACGTCTTCGCCGGTGCCGTTGGCTTCTTCGCGATCGCTGACGTAGAGCCCATCTAGAACCAAGCCGATACGATTTGGATCGTAGTCAAAACTCTCTGCCCACTGTCGTAACCCGAAGGTATCAAAGCCGAAACCTAGATCTAGGTCCGCCTCTACTTCTGCGCCAAATCCAACACTGATAAAGCTGACCGGCGGGGGCAGTGGGAAGTCAAACTGAACTTCCGCGCCAAGCCCCAGAGCAGGCAAATCAACTACCGCCAAGTCCACATCCTGTCCCAGCAGCAGTGCTACCAGGCTCTCGCCCTGCTCAATGATGGGGAAGCTAAACAGATCCGAGCTGCCGATGGATTGGCTGGCCTTTGCTTCTAAGGTGGAAGGTTGCTTTCCACTTGCCTTCGGCGGCTTGGATAGCTTGGTCTCCTTAGTGGCGGTTGATACGGGGGGGACTGAGGGGCGGATTCCAGCGCTGGGGGGCTCCGGGGCAATATCAAAAGAGCCCAACGGAATCAAGAATCCACTGTCAGGTTGCGCTGCAATCTCATCTAGGGTGTCTGATAGTTCTGTGATGTTTTCTAGGGCCACCAAGAGGTCAGTAGAGACAGGCTTATTGCTCAGCCAGGCTAGTAGCTCAGCGACGGTCACCTGACCGTTACCGTTTTCATCCAGGGTGCGCCCCGCTAGCCGAAGGTCTGTGGCTTCTAGGGTGGCGAATAATCCAATGTCTCTGTTTAAGAAGTCAAGTATGGGGCGAACGGGATCGACTACGTCATCCACGGTTTTGAGTACCGGGGCAAGGAAGTTTTCAGCGAAGGAGCCGAAGTCTACCTCTAAGTCGTTAAACGCCAGGTTGTCGACGACGAGGCGATCTCCAAATTCCCCTTCCTTAACCTCGAAATTCTCCCAGTCCATTACCAGATCAAAAAAGAAGCGCGGCATGACTTTGGCATTAAAGTCCGCTACCGCATCAAAGCCCACATGAGCGTCTCCCGTCAGCAGGGTCTCGCTGATGTCGGCAATATCAGCGGTGTTGTTGATGTCATCGAGGGTGAGGCGATTGCCCCCTAGTGGAGAGTTATCGGGGACAGTGAAGTCCACCGTGAAGTCTGCATCTAGCAAAGTGGGGGCTAAATCATCAGCGGGCTTTTGCTCGTGATCCGTTAACCCCAGGGGAACAAAGCCGAAACGACCGCTAACGCCGGTGGGATCCTTGGCTTCGATATCCACCTTCAGACTGCTGTTGGGCGCACTTAAGTCAAATGCGCCGCCGATGCCGTTGCCAATACTGCCCGCTAGGCTGAGGTCATAGGCGAGGTCGAACTGTGCGGTACCACTGAGTTGTAGGCCAATTCCTTCCAACCCCAGGGAGCGATCTAAGTCCTTCGCTCCGAGGTCGTAGGACTGGGCGATGTCAATTTCAAATAGGGTGACAGACGTATTACTTGGGTTAACTTGCAGCATCACATTCACCGCTGGGGTGGGTAACCCCTGGTCGGTAAATGCCTGCTCCACTGCGGTTTGGACTAGGGATTGGGCGGTGGTCAAGATGGCGGGATTGGCGGCGTCATCGATTTCGGCCAGGGCCGCGGATAGGCTCCCCTGGAAAGTGCCAAAGAAATCTGGGAGATCGTTGTCAATGGAGCCTATGAGCGGGAAGAGGACGTTCGATAGGTTGTTGTCAAGGGACTGTTCGAGGACCCGAAAGCTTGCTTCCAATCCACTGGCTAGTCCTTCTCCGCCGGAGAGGGCTTCACGCACTTCCACATCAATGGGGTCAACCGCCAGGGAACTGTAGCGGGTGTCGGTGCTGGTGACGCCGAGCTGCACCTGGACGTTTTCAATTCCTTCATCCACCCCGTCGATGGGGGCTTTGAAACGGACGGTTTGGGGTTGGTCCCAGTTAGCTGGGGTGAAGGTGATGGGATCCACGGGACTTAGGTCGCCGGGGGTGGTGAAGTTTAGGGTGACGTCGTCGGTGGGTTGGATGATGAGCTGGAATTGGACACCGTCTCCAAGATTCCCTTCTGCAACGGCGGTGACTCCCAGGGTTTCCTGGATATCAATCCCCACATCGCCATCGTCTTCAATTAGTAGGTTGGTGGAGGTAGTGCCTCCTAAGCTGAAATAGTTCAGGTCATCGCTACGATCAATGGTGAAGGTAACGGTCTCGCCATCGGGTTCCGGAGCGTCATCGTCGGGGGCTTCCACCCGGAATTGTCCTTGGGTGCTACCGGCGTCGATTTTGACGAAGAATTCATCCCCGGTGACGGTGTTGTCGCTTTGGTCTTTGACCACAAAGTCATCACCTTGGGTCGCATCTGTTGTGACAAGGGTGACGGGGACAAAGACGGAGAACGGTAGCGCTTGGTCCAGGTTGACGTTGATAATGCCGTCGGTGCCGCTGCCTTCTGTGACGCCTTGGCCCAAGCTGATGGATGCTTTGGGTTGGATGAACCCCTCTCCCACCGCCGCCGAACTAGTGGACCTGGTGTCGTTGGCGAAAGCACCGAAGGAGTTGAATCCAGTGGCGTCGAACAGTAGCGGTGAAGGTTCGCTGGCGCTGACGGGACCGCTTCGGTAGACAAAGGCATCCGCACCAACGCCCTCGCCATCCAACTGAGAAGATCCGGTTCCAGTAGCATCTATAGACGCGCCTGAAAAGCGCAGGGGACCCCGTGCACGATTGGTAGTCTCATTATTTGAAAACGTTGTGTTGAGGGTGACTAGATTTCCGTCCTGGACAAAGATTGCGCCGCCCAGGGCTGCACCATCGCCCCCCGCCCCTGCTCCCGCGTACACGTCCTGAGGAAAGACCTGACTAGGGCTGCCAGACCCGCCATATTCACCGGGTCCTCCTGGCACCTGCAGGGTGAGTGAAAGGGGGACTGCCCCCAAGAGCGAGCCTCCCCCAGCACCACCGCTACCGCCGCCGAAGCCGCCATCTCCGCCTTGACCTCCCTTAATCACGGCAGAACCGCCAGCGGCACCACCACCACCACCACCACCGGCTCCAAAGCCACCGGCGCTGCCAGCCCCTCCGAGCTGTTCTGGTAGAAACCCGATGGGATCTACAGTATTGATGGTCCCTCCGCTTCCCCCACTGCCTGCGGATCCTGCCGCCAAGGGAGACTCACCATTATTCAGAATTCCCCCATCGTTACCATCGCCACCCTGGATGCCACTGAGAGCATCAGCGACCGTCGATCCACTGGTGCCCGGAGGAGCCACGGTCATCGAGATTCGATTCGGCGCTTTGTCGGTTAAGTCAGCGCCTAGACCACCCTCCACTTCATTGTTGCTAAAAGTTGTACCATCGGTGACCAGCGTTGCCCCTGATCCCACATAAACAGCACCGCCGGCTCCTAAACCTCCGCCACCACCCCCTTGGGAATCCGCATCGCCCCCTTTGGCAAAGCCATCCCGTAACGTCCCGCCTTCGATGATGAAAGCCAGATCTCCGATGTCAGCGTCAGAGCTAAATAGCTGAAAAATCTGATTATTGCCCTGCCCCGAAAACGTCGTCCCGTTAGCGATTAACTTAATCGTCTTCTTTCGCCCCGACGTATTGTTCACCACAATGTCATCGGTGAAATTAATCGTCCCCGCGTTGGAAATATCAATAACGGTTAAATCTTCGCTAGCACTAAGGGCGCTGCTAATTTCACTGCTGAGGCTGTTGAAATCGGAAGCGGAGACGCGACGAATGCTCATATCTAGAGAGGAGGTGAGTAATTAACTTTCCAGGCGACGGCAACAGAAAAAAGCACGAAAGTGCTGCAGGATTGAAAGTACAGATACGGGGCTAACTCGGACACAGGTCCAATAAGAGCCAAATTCGTCACCTTAATCCCTTCGAAGATGAGATATCTCAGCCAATGAAGTGCCTGGAACTCAAAGCGCAAGACGACTTAAACAAGACTACTTAAAACGGCCCAATTTCCTGAGCAAAAATCCCTGGTAAGACTTACTTTTTATACTTATTGCCACTGATTCTGTAAGCATGTTCGCATACCGTACCTAGATTAAGCCAACCAAAATCCGGTCGGAATTGTGATTTTTTCATGAGTGATCGCTCCGATTTTTTAACGGTTTCGCCTAGCCCTCAGCAAATCCCGGAAAGCCGGAGCTGTATAAAATTATTCTTACCCTTTGGTCACAGGTCCATCACAGAATGGGGAGGCTTTGGACACTGCCCTTACAGCCACTCGCAACCTTAATGAAATAGTCAATAGACCTCTTGCATGAATCAGAAAGGCAAGCATTTGTGCCCTGAGGGTTGTCGAAGGGCAGTGTCTTGACCAGGCTATCTGCGATGCAGACGCTACGCGAACGACGACCCTCAGCCTTCGCATTAAACAGGACTTACGCAACATCGCTGGTCGCCCTCATCCCCCAGCCCTCCTTCGGCTTCGCTCAGGACACCGCTTCTCCCCGGGGAGAAGGGGAGCAAGAAGGTAGGTAAAGCCATCGCACTATCTCCGAAGTCCCTCTCCCCAGGGAGAGGGATTTAGGGTGAGGGGCTTCAGGGGGTTTGCGTAAGTCCTGATTAAAGCCTTTTGATAGAGCTACGTCATTTATGCAAGAGGTCTAATCAATCCTCTACATCAATGCCAAATTGTCGCGATGAATCACGGTATTAGGGGAACCACTGCCCAGGATTTTGCTGACATCCTGCGATCGCCGCCCCAGAATTTTCCCCAACGCCTCACTGTCAAAATTCACCAGCCCTTGGGCAACGGACTTTCCTTGGCGATCGCACAAAATCACCGCATCCTCCGCCTGAAACTCCCCCTCAATTTCCGTAACCCCCGCCGCCAGCAACGACTTTCCACCCTCACAAATCGCCCGCACCGCCCCCGAATCCAAATACAACCGCCCCGCCGGCACTAACCCATGGGCAATCCATTGCTTACGGGCACGATTAGGCTGCGCCTGGGGCAAAAACTGGGTACCCAAATCTTCCCCATCAATAATTTTCAAAATATTGGCAGGGGTCTTGCCCTGGGTAATCACCGTGCAAACCCCAGCGCTAGTAGCAATTTTTGCCGCCGTAATCTTGGTGACCATCCCCCCCGTGCCCCACTGGGAACCACGACTCCCCGTATCCACCCCCATCGCCTCAAACTCCGCCATATCCGCCACCACCGAAATCGGCTTAGCATCAGGATTTTGGCGCGGATCCGCCGAGTACATCCGATCCACATCCGTCAGCAAAAACAACCACTCCGCCTCCACCACGCTAGCCACCAGCGCCGACAGGGTATCGTTATCGCCAAACTTCAGCTCATCCACCGCCACCGTATCGTTCTCGTTCACAATAGGCACCACCCCCAATCGCAGCAGCGCCTGGAACGTTTGATAAATATTGATATATCGACTGCGCTGGGTGAGATCTTCCCGCGTTAGCAATACCTGGGCGATGGGCTGTCCGGCAGTGGTGAAAAAGTCATCGTAAATCCGCATCAGTCGCCCCTGTCCCACGGCGGCAACGGCCTGTTTCTCTGCGATCGTCGCCGGTCGTTCCGCCAACCCCAACCGTCCACAGCCCACCCCAACGGCCCCTGAGGATACCAACACCACCGGGTAACCGCGATCGCGCAACACCGTCAGCGTTTCCACCAGGGCGCCAATGGTAGCCAACGCTAACCGCCCAGTATCCGGCTGAGCCAAGCTGGAGGTGCCAATTTTAATTACAACAGGGCGTAGGGAACTCATGGCAACGAAACCGTAGAATGCTCAAGAACGGTCAAGCTATTGTCCCCCACTGGGGGCTGTCAAAACCTAAACGTCAAAGTCTTCAGTGGTAGGGTCCAGTCGCTAATTTTTTTGCTTTGAAAGGGTGTGGACTTCCCACGGTGTAGACCTTCTGCCCATTCATTGATGACACACCCTGATCGCCTATTTTCGCCTAACTGTCTTGCCAGTGAATACAGCGCCTTCCGCCCCCATGCCCACGGTAAAAATTCTGCCTAAGGTGTCTCTCTTTGATCGCTTCCAAGGGGCGTTCGTGGGAGCCGCTATTTTGGGAAACAGTGAGTCGTTCCCTTGGGAGGTGCTGGAGGCGATCGCTCTTAACTACGAACGCCCAGAATATCGATACAGCGACCCCCATCGACATCAACTACGCCACTGGTCTCCCGAACAATGGCGGCTAGCGGAGGTGCTGTGGCAGAGCCTTGACCAGCCCCCATTTGTAGGTTCTGGAAGCCTTTGGCTGGGGCGGGTACTGGCAGGATGGCAATCGCTCATGCCGACGCCGGACAATACTCAAACATTGGACACTGGGAAAACTGCAAAACAATTAATAGAAAGCCGCGCCACCTTACCCCAGTGGCGACTATGGCTAGGGCAATTCGATGCAGCGTCCACAGCCGTAATTTCCGCCACGGAAACAGGAGAAACAGCCCTACTTAAGGAGCAAGAGTTTTGGACTATCGTAGGGGGCCTTGGTCGTACTGGAGGTGAGATGTCTACGGCGATCGCTCAAACCACAATGCTGCTCAACGATGAGAGCAGCTCCCTCGGCTGGATTGGCGCAAGTTTAGGACTGACCCATGGCGCAGAACGGTTTCTAAGCAATTTCTCGGCTGATTATCTGGACCATAAGAATCAAAATTTTTTACAACGTTCAGCCTTAAATACGAGTAAAATTTATGACATCGTTGAGAATGAGCGTTTATCCTCTTCTGTCGACGCAGCCCGAAACCGAGCGATCCAATGTTTCAACCAGTGGAGCGGCGCGGCCCCTTTTACTTCACCATCATTAACGCCCTGGACCGTCACATTGTCCCGTTAGCGAGAGTACGAAATATTACCCGACTGACTTGTTTACGGAGAGATTTTTGCACGATATAGCCGCAGGTCACAACACTGGATAATCCTGGGCGCGCGAAGTAATCGTGCTGAGTCGTGAATTGGGGCGTCTGTATAAATCCCTAAATAAATTCCTAATAAATTCCTGTAAATAGGGGGGCGATCGCATCCCTTCCCTCAAACCCTAAAGCTAACTATAAACAGGCTATAACTACAGAAACCGTCAGCAACACTTACTTCAAGAGCTTGGTGCAACGTTATATGTTGTAAAACAACACCATCTAGTTACTGTTTTACTAAGGGCTGTCGTCATTTAAGTCTCAAAGCCTTTAACCGTAAGAGTTTCAGCCCTTAGCGCTTTTTGTGTTAAAAGGCGTGCACTTTTTACTACGTAAGACTTTGGTTGCTCAATTAATGACACGTCCTAAGGCTTGGATATTTTTAGATATCCAAAGATTGCTTAAGTTAGGAAAAGGCTAAAGCCACCTCAGCCAAAAGTCAGACTTTGAATCGCAATTCTTACGGCAATCTCCTCCAATGGACTGCGTGACCAATGCGCCGCACGGGATTATCCTAGTTCACGCCTATTCTTGATACGGTTCCACCCCCACAAGACCTCGACTGTTATCAAGTGCTGTTCAATTAATTGTGTTGTCTACCATCAATGTAGAAGGGCTTTAGAAATTTGTCGGAATTTTTTGTCAGACATTGGCTGCCGTTGCACCGCTTTCCCATTGTTATGCTCTGGTCTTTGTTATCCCGTCCCTTTCGTTCCGCCTCTAGTTATTTTGTCCCGAAAAACGCCTTCTCCTTTCTCTAGGTTGTTTTTTACTCTCTTTTAGCGTGCTGGAAACTGTCTGTTATGGGAATGCCGAAATCCTTTATCCGAAAAGCTGGGCGATTTTGGCGAAGGTCGAAATCGCGCCCTCCTTTGCGGAATGGTGCCGTGAGCAAATTTCCCTTTCTTCGCCCCGGTCAATGGATTTGCTATGGTCGCCGTGCCCTGCATGATTTGCGGCGGCGTCTATCCCAGGCCCAGCGTTTGACCTATAACTTCAACGCAACGGGCAACGGGCAACCCTGCTCAAAAAAACATCGCCAGTCCCAGCGCACCCGAGCCCATGGTCGCCTGATGTTGGCCCTCGCGCTGGTGTCCTTAACGGCGGCAATGAGCTACCCACTTCTGTCTCAGCCGTTGTATGGCATTGGTGAAACAGCTCCCCAGGATATTCGGGCCCCCTTCGATGCCACCGTGCCGGATCAGCGCGGCACTGAGGAGCGGCGTAGGGATGCCCGCAATGGGGTGGTGCCGGTGCTGTCGGAAGATTCTGAAATCACCAGCCAAATTATTCAAGATTTACAACGCTCCTTAAAGGAAGGGGATGAAATTCGCAAGATCACCGAGCCGTTCCCCATTGTGTCCACCAATACCCTATCGGAGCCATCCCAGGTTTTACTGCGGGAGCTAACGCCGACGCTTTGGCGATCGCTGCGGTCCCAGCTTCAAAGGGGAATTTTTGAGGCGAGCTGGTGGGTCCAAGATGCAGGTCCCGTTTTGGCTACCGAGGAAGGACGTGAGCTGGAGGTGCTGCGTGAAACGGCTCAGCAACTGGAACGGTTGCAGGGGCAATGGCCGGCGGCGGGCGTTGTGCGCCTTGATGCAGAGGTCACTTTAGGGCGAGATATTACCTTTGAAGATCGCTCTCCAAGTTTGACGTACCGGTCCCTTGATGAATTATTGCAAGGGTTAGATCGGGCTCGCGGTCGCTACCGCCGGGCGATCGCCTCTTTGGATCAACGTTCGGAAAATGGTGGCAATAATCAGACTTTTAATGGACAAGTCTTGAATGGGCAACTTAATGGATTGCCCTTAAGCAAACAGCCATTTAATCAAACCTTACTGTCCCTATCCCCCTCCCAATGGAAAGAGGTGAAGGACGCTAGCACCCTAACCATAAGGCGGCTGTTAGTGCACGGCTTGCCTCCAGGACTGACCGATGAACACTTAGATCGGGTTATTTCAACGGTGCTGAAGGATTACCTTAATCCGTCGTTACGTCCCACCGCCCAGCGTATTTTGGTGGCTGTAACAGGCGATCGCCATAACCTGGTGCAAGATGACGATAAAACCCAGGAACTGGCGGCGGCGGCGGTGGAGGAAATTGACATCATCACTGTGTCGCGCCGCCAGGGTGAACTAATTGTTCAAGCTGACGAAACCATTACCAGCGAACAATTTGCCTTGCTAGACCACTATGGTCTGAGTCGTCGGGGAATTAACTGGCGCGGGCTGGTGGATTTGTCCGGCTTGATTACCGTGTCCCTCGGGTGTTTTTGGGTGGTGGAACGACGGTTCGGCCAGCGACTACGGCGTCCAGACCATATTGTGTTGCTGGTGCTGGCGGTTAGCGTGCCCCTTAGCGCCTGGGCGGGCACCCTATTGCCTGACGCTTGGGAAAAAGATTTGATTATTAACCTACCCCTGGTAGGGCTGCTGACAGGGAGCTTTTATGGACCAGCAGTGGGCAGCGTTTTATGCGTTCTGATGGGCATTGTGATGCCCTTGGCACTGGATTTGGATTGGCCCACATTGATTGCCATGACGGCGGCGGGGATGTTTGGGGCCCTAATGGCCGGGCGGCTGCGATCGCGGGAGGAATTTGCGTTCTTAGGATTAGGGGTGGGCTTTGTGCAAGGAAGCACCTATCTGGTGCTGAGCTTAATTAACAGCGCCGCTGCCAGCTCTGTATGGGTTACCCTCTTGGGCACGGTGGCGTTTCACGGCGTCACCGGACTGATGTGGAGTGTGGTGGCCCTAGGGCTCAGTCCCTATTTGGAGCATTTATTTGACTTGGTGACTCCCATTCGCCTAGCGGAATTATCCAACCCCAACCGTTCCTTGCTAAAGCGGTTAGCGTCTGAAGCGCCCGGCACTTTTCAACACACTATGTTTGTGGCTTCTTTGGCAGAGGCGGCAGCCCGTGCCCTGGGGTGCAATGTGGAGCTGGTGAGAGCTGGAACGCTCTATCACGATATTGGCAAAATGCATGACCCCTTAGGCTTTATTGAAAACCAAATGGGGGGCCCCAATAAGCACGACACCATTAATGACCCGTGGAAAAGCGCCGATCTTATTAAGCGCCACGTTAGCGAAGGCATTGTCATGGCGAAAAAGGCGCGGTTGCCTAAGGCGATTCAGGCATTTATTCCTGAGCACCAGGGCACCATGTGCATTAGCTATTTTTACCACCAGGCGATGCAGGCGGCCCAAGCCCAGGCGGGGTGTGTGGATAAAGCAGAAATTGTGGGCTCGGGCACTGGGGCATCGGTATTAACGGCGGTGCGATCACAGCCAGTGTGTGAAGCAGATTTTCGCTACAACGGTCCTATCCCCCAGTCGCGGGAAACAGGCATTGTCATGTTGGCCGATTCCTGCGAGGCGGCGCTACGCTCCTTGAAGGAAGCTACCTACGAAGAAGCATTTTCCATGGTGAACCGGATTTTACGGGCACGATGGACTGATAATCAGCTGGTGGACTCTGGATTAACGCGCCCGGAAATGACCAAAATCGCCGAGGTTTTTGTACGGGTTTGGCAACAGGTCAACCATCAGCGTATCGCTTACCCTAAAGCTGCCTTACCAAAATAGAAGCGCTGAAAACGCCGCAGATTCGAGGAATGGGCAAGTAACGGCCAAATGGGTGACGCCCTTAATAAAGTGCAGAAAAAGGGAAGAATTGTCGGCGCAAACATTAAGGCGCGTAAAGGTAATTGACGTTTATTTTCGGATTTTAATGGGTTCGGAAAGGGTCTTTCTTTTGGGTGATAGCTTGAGTTGGCGCTTCTGGGGATCACCCAGGGGTGTTTATTCCTTTCAGGTTTTCCCACTATGCGAACTCCCAACTCAGAAAAGAATTTGGTTGATGGCGTGATTGCAGCAGCAGTTGGTGCCGGCATTGCGGCTAGCGTGGCGATCGCCATGGGGCAAAGTTTAGGCACGGCTATGGGGGTTGTTGCCTTCGCCACCTTGGCAACTTTAGTGATGGACAAGCTTGGGGTTGTCTAGGATTGGTCCGCTGCTCGGTTAGAGGAATTGAGCGCGGAGTGTTGATTTGAGAATATCGGCGAGGATACCGGCTTTGCATTGACATTAACTTGATATCCACAAGCCAATTTCAACCATCAAATTCAAGGATCAAGAAATTAGGGATCAAGAAATCAGGGCTCAAATTTGTCGTCCGTGATGGACCCACCCTCCGTTTCGCCATAATCCTCCTCTTCCCGATCCATTTCATCTTTAAACCCTCGCAGCATCTTCCCGAGAGCATTTCCTAGCTCCGGGATTTTTTTTGGTCCAAAAATCACCACCGCCACCGCAGCAATCAAGCCCACTTCCAACCAACCTAAACCGAACATAATCGCCACTCCTGTTGATTTTTGCCCACACAGTTTTGCCAATACAGCCTTGTATCTGCGCACCGCTCTCTAACGTTGCGGTTTTCACTGTATTAGTCCCTAATATTTTGCGCCCTTGTTTTATGTTCTACGTTTTTACGCCTCAAATTTTTATGCTCTGAATACCTTGCCTCGTATTTTTGGCAATTGCCCAACCTGAGGGCGTGCCACCAATGATGCTTCAGAGAGTTGACTGGGCAGAAAGTGCGGGTCCTTTGAGGATAGACAATACCGGAGGCTGTCATCATTTAAACCTCAAAGTCAGTAACCACAAGGATTCTAGCCCCTAACTGGCTTTATTTTGAAAGGGCGTGGGCTTCCTACAATGTCAGGATTTTGGCGTTTACTTCATGACACGCCTCAGGGGCTAAACCGCTTACAGCTATTGATTTTTGGGCGTCATCCCAAAGCGTAGTTGATGGCCAGTCATCGCAAGGCGCGCATCACGGATCCGTTGGAATTAACAATTGACCTTTGTTTGTAAGATATCGCTAAATTCTTGCCACGATATCGCTAGAATCGCGTTGAATCATTTTGCAAGCCTCTCACCACTAGAATCCACGGTCGACCGATGGGCAAATGCCTGCGTCGTCCGGATTCCGGCTTCCCTTTTTGTTACAAAGTGGGATAGTAGGGGCAATAGCACTAAGTTGTAACAATTACACCGACACAGCAAACGGGTACCGCCAAAAACATGGCTAAGGGATTTTCAACTCAACTCCGCAATCTTTTTGGGGGCGACCCTACGGATAATTTGCCCCGGCGAAACGTTCTTAAGTCCGGTGTTAGACGCGGTGTTAAACGCCACATCAAAGGTAACCTGAAGCGCTTAAGAACCAACCGCAGCGGGCGATCGCCCAAAATTGCCGCCTTAGGAGTGGCGTCCTTGGGTCTGTGGATCGGTGGTGAAATGACTCGAAACCCCAATGCGATGGCGACGCTGCCCTTGATGACGCCGCCGGGGCAGTCCACGCCTGACGTGCGCCCAGTGCCCGATCCAAACCGCGATCGCGATCTTCAGCCTTTGCCGGACCCGACCCCTTTGCCGACGGAACCAGGACCTTTGGATTCGGAGCCCGTACAGCTTGACCCCGGCGCCGACCCCGATGCCGAAGCCATACGCTTCCGGGTAGATCGCATCGAAGTGACGGGCAGTACCCTGTTTACGAGAGAAGACCTGCTGGAATTAATTGAGCCGCTGGAAGGGCGGGATGTGACCCTGCGCGAGTTGCAACAGCTTGCGGACAGTATTACCCAGCGATATTTGGACGGCGGCTATATTACTTCCCGTGCCTTGGTGCCTGAACAAACCATTGATCCCAGCTCCCGCAGCGTCGAGATTCGGGTGATTGAAGGATCCCTCGAGGACATTCGGATTGAAGGGCTGGACCGACTTAATGAACGCTATGTGCGATCGCGGGTGGAGCTGGGAGCAGGGACACCCCTCAACACCACGGAACTAGAGGATCAGCTACGACTATTGCGCTCCAACCCTCTGCTGGATAGCTTGGAAGCCAGCATTCGTCCCGGCGAGGGCGCTGGCAAAAGTATTTTGATTGTGCGCGTTGCTGAAGCAGACCCCTTGGGTGGCAACGTGGGCGTGGATAACTACTCCCCACCCAGCGTGGGTTCCGAGCGTTTTAGCGTTAACCTGTTCCATCGCAATTTGACCGGAAACGGCGACCTGATTTCCCTAGGCTATAACCGCACCCTCCAAGGGGGGACAGATGTGCTGGACTTTAACTACCGCATTCCCCTTAATCCCATGGACGGGACGCTGCAGGTACGGGTGGCGCCCAACTGGAACCGGATTATTCAGGAAGAGTTTGAGGAGCTGGAAATTCGTGGTCAGTCTCAGCTTTACGAACTTAGCTTCCGCCAGCCTTTGGTGCGTACCCCGCGCAATGAGTTTGCCCTGTCTTTGGGATTGACGTACCAAACGGGACAAACCTTTGTGTTTAACGACATTGGTACGCCTTTTGGTTTGGGACCCGATGAGGATGGAATTAGTACCACGGCGGTGGTGAAATTTGGACAGGATTATATTCGTCGGGATCCTCGCGGAGCCTGGTCCTTGCGATCGCTTTTCAACATTGGCACGTCCCTATTTGATGCCACCGATAATGACGGTGACTTGCCAGACGGACAATTCTTTAGCTGGACCGGCAGCGTTCAACGGGTGCAGCGGTTGAGCGATCGCCATTTGCTGATTATGGGCATCAACGGTCAGCTTTCTACGGATCCCTTGCTATCGTCCCAGCAGTTTGTGATTGGTGGCGGGCAGTCGGTGCGCGGTTTTCGGCAAAATGCGCGTTCAGCAGATAATGGTTTTCGGGCCTTTATTGAAGATCGAATTACCTTAGCCAAGAACAGCTCGGGGCTACCGGAATTGATTTTGTCCCCATTCTTCGATGCGGGCTATGTGTGGAACCACGACGACAATCCCAACCCTCTACCGGACCAGCGCTTTCTAGCCGGCGTGGGACTGGGGCTCACCTGGCTGCCGGTGGATGATTTTGTAATTCGCTTGGACTACGCGGTTCCCTTGGTGGATTTGGACGATCGCGCCACTAATGTGCAGGACAATGGATTTTACTTCAGCGTTAATTACCGGTTCTAGGAGCTGATCATGGCTAAGCTTCAGGGGGCTGCGTCGTTATTGACATCGATAAAGGGCGGACTAATTGTGTCTTGCCAGTGTCCCTACGGCTCGCCCACCAATGATCCGGTGGTGATTGCGGCAATGGCGATCGCTTCACTCAACAATGGTGCGGTGGGGGTACGTATTGAATCGCCGGAGCGAGTCGCCGCCGTGCGTGCCCAAACGGACCGCCCCATCATTGGGCTATGGAAACGGACTATCCCTGGCAGCGACGTTTACATTACCCCCCAGTTTGAACATGTGCAGGCGGTGGCTGCCGCTGGCGCCGATATGATTGCCATCGATGCCACCGGGCGATCGCGACCGGGGGGCGAAACACTAGCAGAGATTATCCGGCGAACCCATGAAGAGCTGGGGAAACCGGTGATGGCGGACATTGATACGGTGGCGTCGGCAGAGGGGGCGATCGCAGCTGGTGCAGATTGCGTGGGCACTACCCTATTTGGCTACACCGAAGACACTCGCAATCAGAAACCGCCGGGATGGGATGTGCTAAAAACCTGTGCTAATTCTTTATCGATGCCGGTGCTGTGTGAAGGGGGCATTAGCTCGGCAGCGACGGCTCGTCAGGCGTTAGATTACGGTGCCTGGGCAGCGGTGGTGGGGACGGCGATCACCGGTATTGATTTGCAAGTGCAAGCCTATTGCAAAGCCATGGCAAATTCACGGACGGCTTAAAACAGCATATTTTTAGGACAGCATGCCTTAGGACATCACACCTATCACATCGCCCTAGGCAGCAGAGGGAGGCAACGAGGTATCACTCAGGTCTATAGCAATGGTGCCAGCAGGCGCGGGAACCGGATTTAAAGGAGGCTGCTGGTTCTTAGCGTGGGCAGCCCAAGCCATATCCACCACCTGACTCAACCAAGCACGGCGATCCTCGGTTAATAGCTGATCATCGCTAAGTACCGCTGCGCGCACTTCGCTGATGGACTGGTTCCGGGCGATCGCCGCCTCAATTACCACATCGATAGCACCAACGATTTCGCGCACGTAATCATCATTAGACCGGGTGGAACCCCGAACGTCCTGATCCAAAATATCAACGTACCAACTGGGAAAAATCATGACTTCTAAAACACTTCACAGGAAAATATGAACTATTATTAAGATTATTAAATCTATCATTGGGGGCACATTAGCGCAGGATCAATAAATTCACTAAGCTTTCCTAATTTGCTTAAGAAAGCAGCAAAGAAACGTGACCTGACGTGTGTTCGCAAAGGGCGATGGGGGTGAAGTAGGTCCAGGGTATAGAAATTTTGACCCGCAAGTGGGCTTGGTCTCCTAAAGTTTTGGCAGAAATTCTCTTGCCCGCATTCATATTTGCTTGCAATGCTAAAAGATTTGCTCACAACGCTAGAAGCGCCAATGGAGATTTCAGCCTCAGAATTCGGCTTTTGTGGTGTTTCTGGAAACTTTCCCTCGATCGCCATATATGGAACTTTGGGCATTGGTTAGGGGGGTTAAATCTCGCAGCCAGTAACTACACGGGTTTCAGACCCTAATAAGATTCGTTTGGGAAAGGTATGAACTCCCCACCCTGTAAGACTTCTGGCACTTAATTAATGACACGCCCTAAACAATGTGCCCTGGGAAATTTAAGAGAGGAGTACACTATTAAAGTCGGTGAAGCAAAATTAATTTGTTTACTGAGTGCAATTTCAGTCATAAATTTTTGGTTGTTTTAGAATCGCGATTTATCCAGAAAGCTGGATAAATTGACTAGGTATAAGGTGACTAATTACGGGCTGGGTGATGTTGCGGCTTGGGACATTTTTTGGATTGCCTGCGATATTAGGAAACTTAAGGCGTTTTTGCCTGAGGGCTGCAGGGGCTTATATCTTAGGTCTGTCCTAGTATTGGCATTCCAGAACCGGTATTTAAGCCGGTATTTAATAACTTCTTGATTCACTTTGCCCGCTTAGGGGTGTCTAATTACTTTTTTACTTCCCATGAAAGAGTTGCTTTACCGCGAAGTGCCAACCCCAGATATTGATGCAGTCTGTGGATGGTTACAGGCGGATTTTCAGCCTTCGATGGGGACTAAGGTGGCCACGGGGTCGGGGTTTCGCTGGTATGGGGCGGGTGAGAGTGGGGCAGATTCAGCGACGGCAGCGTTAGTGGGTTTTGTGTGGACGGTTCAGCGGACGACCTATCTAAAAGTATTTCAGTGGAACGAAGCGGCGGGTGGGCAGAAAATCTTGGCGGAGCTGGAGGAGGGGTTGAGCGATCGCTTTCCGCCCACGTATCCAGAGCCACCGGAGATTGATCTAAGCCAGCACTCTATCTTTGAGGCACTGGAGTCTCACTATCCCGAGACTGTTAAGTATTTCCAGAAGATGGAGCGGGGAGAGTACGACCTAACGCGGGTGTATTGGTGGGAGCGGCGTTGGCGAGAGGGGGTGCGATCGCCCCAGAATCCGAAGACTATCGTGACGCGATCGCCGGGCAACTTGCCAGAGACCGGGGACGCATCAGCATTTGACCTAATTTACGTGGGCGGCGCATTGGGAGTGGTTCATGCGGCGGCAATGGCCCAGTTGGGTTATCGGGTGTTGCTGCTGGAGCGAATGCCCTTTGGGCGGATGAATCGGGAATGGAATATTTCCCGGGCAGAGTTTCAAAGTTTAATTGACTTAGGATTGTTCACCGCAGAGGAATTTGAAAGCATTATTTCCTGTGAGTATGAGGACGGTTTTCATAAGTTTTTTGATGCTAATAATCCGCCCCAGGCTCGGGCAAAGGTGCTCCATACGCCGACGGTTTTAAATGTGGCGATCGCGGCGGATCGATTTATTCAGCTTTGTGGGGAGAAACTGACGGCGGCGGGGGGTGAAATTTGGGATGAAACAGAATTTCAGCGATCGGAAATTTTTGATGATGGCACGTTGGTAACGGCGACCCATTTGCCCACGGGACAAGGACGGCGGGCGACGGGACGGGTGTTGATTGATGCTATGGGAACCGCTTCACCGATCGCTTGGCAGTTAAACCAAGGTCGCCCTTTTGATAGCGTTTGCCCTACCGTTGGGGCGGTGATTAATTCAGGGTTTGAACCGCAGGTTTGGGACGCTACCTACGGGGATGTTTTATTTAGCCACGGCGATATTTCTCGTGGTCGCCAGCTAATTTGGGAGCTATTTCCAGCGGAAAATGGAGCCCTAACTATTTACCTATTTCACTACCATCAGGTAAACGAAAAAAATCCCGGTTCGCTGTTAGAAATGTACGAGGATTTTTTCACCATTCTGCCGGAGTATCGGCGCTGCGATATGGATGCGCTGGATTGGGGTAAGGCGACCTTTGGCTATATTCCTGGCTATTTCAGTTTGGGAGAGAGCGATCGCACCGTGGCGTTCGACCGGTTGATTGCCCTGGGAGATGCGGCATCGTTGCAGTCGCCGCTGGTATTTACGGGCTTTGGGTCCATGGTGCGTAACCTAAGCCGACTGGTGGATCAGTTGGATACGGCGCTGCGCCACGATTTGGTATCGGCGGAGCAGTTAGGGCAGATTCGGGCGTATCAGAGCAATATTGCGGTGACCTGGATGTTTTCCAAGGGCATGATGGTGCCGACGGATCGGCAGCTACCGCCCCAACGGGTGAATGCAATGTTGAATACATTCTTTGGGCTGTTGGCGGAAACGGACCCGGAAATTGCTGATGATTTCATCAAGGATCGCGCCCAGTGGAGCATGTTTAATCGGCTGGCGCTAAGGGCGGCGTGGCAGAATCCGCTAATGCTGTGGTGGATTTTAGATTCGGCGGGGCCGGCGGATATGCTGCGCTGGGTGGGCAGCTATTTGAATTTCACTTGGGTGACGTTTTTGGGTTGGCTGTTTGGTTGGCTGCCAGCATTTTCCCAGCGAGTGCAGTCGTGGCTAGAGCCGAAATCTCCGCAGGTGTGGTTCTGGCTATTAACCCGTGGCTATGCGCTGACGGATGGGTTAGGTAGACCGCAGCCGGTCAAGCCTTTAAAGGTGCGATCGCAGTCCAATATTTCCAAGGGCAAAGGGGGCGATCGCGCGTTGGAGCAGTCCATCCGCTAGGGCTAACATTAGGGCTAAGCTGCTCTGCCTAGCTATCCCTAATTAATGAACCTTTTCAGTCTTCCCCATGGAGCAAGTCGTGCTCTAAGTTATCTCCGGGGGCTTTGCGTCAGTCCTGTCGATTTTGATGACGTTGTCCGTGATGCTGCGGTGGTCACTGTTTGGCGAGGTCACAAGGGTTAGAATTTAGTGTGGTTTGGTTAGCTTGGGCACTCCATGGATTGGACGGCGAAGGATAAAAAAGAATTTCGTAAGGCGTTGCAAGATTGCTACCGGGATTACGATGCCTTAGAAATTTTCGCCGCAGAAGAGTGTGAATTACGGCTGAGTGAGGTGGTTGATAATTGCAGTCTTCAGAAAGCTGCGTTTGAGCTAATCCAACGTGCAGAGGCTCAGGGTGAATTAGAGGATTTGTTTGAGGCGTTTCGACAGGAGAATTTGAAGTATAAATTCACTCCTGAGTTTGAAGCTGCCCGATCGCCCCAGCTAGCAGGAATCGAGGACTGCCTTGGGGAGTGCGAAGAGGCGGGGAGTTATTTGTGCCAAGCGCCGCCGGTGCCGGGGTATTTTGTGCCGCGGCCAGAGTATTCGGATTTGATTCGCGATCGCCTCCTTTCAGAGGAAATTGATGAGCCGGGGACGTTGGTGGTTAGTGCGCTTCAGGGGTTGGGCGGCATTGGAAAGTCGGTGTTGGCGGCAGATTTGGCGCGGCAATTGGAGGTGCGATCGCGGTTTCCCGATGGGGTGTTGTGGGTAACTTTGGGGCAGACGCCGGATTTATTGAAGTTGCTGGGGGGATGGATTACGGCGCTGGGCGATCGCGAGTATTCGGCGACTACGGTGGATGCGGCGTCGGCGTATTTGCGATCACTGTTGGCAGACAAGACGATGTTGCTGGTGGTGGATGATCTGTGGAATGTGGCGGATTTTGAGCCGTTTCGGTTGTCGGGGAAGGGCTGCCGGGTATTGGTGACGACGCGGGAGGCGAAGGTGCCGGGGATTCCGGAGCGGGCGGAGGTGCGCTTGGGGGTGATGTCCCTGGAGGAGGGGCTGCGGCTGGTGGAGTTGCGGTTGGGGGAGGCGTTGTCGGCGGCGGATCGGGGGGTGTTTGCCACTTTTGCGGAGGAGGTGGAGTTTTTGCCGTTGGCGTTTGATTTGATTACGTCCCAGGTGGCGGATGGCTATGACTGGCTGACGTTGTTGGAGGATTTTCGGGACGAGTTTGATGTGCTGAGTGTGGCTCGCTCGGGCGGGGATGAGGTGCGGCGGCTGCGTAGTTTGCGGGCGTGTTTCAATTTGAGTTTGCGGCGGTTGGATCGGGAGGTGTTGCGGCGGTTTGCTTGGTTGGGGGTGTTGCCGGAGGATGTGGCGGTGGATGCTCGCATGGCAACAGTGTTATGGGAGGTGTCCCCCGTGGAGGCGCGGCGGCAGTTGTTGGATTTTTTGCGGCGGGGGTTGATGTTGTCGGGTCCGAAGGTGTCGGTGGCGGGGCGGTCAATTCCTACGTTTCGGCAGCATGATTTGCTCCATGATTTGGCGACGGATTTGTTGGCGGCTCCGGTGGATCCGCTGGGGGATGGCGATTCGTTGCCGGGGTTGGGGTTGTCGGTGGAAATTGCCCACGGCAGTTTGTTGGATCGGTATTTGCCGGAGTCGGGGTGTTGGGCAGACCTAACGGACGACGGCTATATCCATGGGCGCTTGACTTGGCATATGGAGCGGGCGGGGCGGGTGCGTGAGATTCACCAGCTAATTCGTCAGGCGCGGGAGGATGGGCGCAACGGTTGGTATGAGGCGTGTGAGGAGTTGGGGCAGTTGACGATTTTTGTGGAGGATGTGGCGCGGGCGTGGCGGTTGGCGGAGGAGACTTACGGGATTATTCCCAGGGAGCCGGAGGGGTGGGAATGGCAGATGTGGTGTGCGTTTGTGACGGTGTCGTTGAATAGTTTGGTGGGGAATGTGCCGGCGGCGTTGATTGCGGCGTTGGTGGAGAAAGGGGTTTGGAGTGAGGCGCGGGGGTTAGCCTATGCCATGCAGAAACGGCGGGAATATGATCGGGATAGGGCGATCGCTGCTTTGGTTCCCCATTTTTCTAGTCGTGAGTTGGTGAATGAAGCCCTTAAGGCTGCGCGGGCAATGATTGCTGGGGGTGATAATATTTTGTCGGCGGTAGTTAAGCATCGGTGGGAGTTTGTAGAGGATCCTGTGGCGATCGCCAGCGAAATTTCGGATGAATTTGCCCGAGCCAGCGCATTATCCAGCTTGGCAGACAAACTAACGGTGGAGCTTTTG